>OJNO01000929.1_pt1 | contig 11271 bp, 8 predicted proteins | sample 1597761 | NCBI WGS metagenome assembly OJNO01 (sample SAMN00265071, study PRJEB22529) | human gut metagenome
AGCTTTCGTTTTGAGCTGTGGAGCCGTTACATGAAAAGCGCCCTCCGGCAGAATGAACGCATGCTGACCTACGGCGAACCCCAGGGGGAAGCGGATTTCCGGGAAACTTTGTCAGATTACATCCGTGAGAGGCGGAACATTCTTTGTTCACCGGATGATATTGTAGTAGGCGCCAGTTTCCAAAGCCTGCTGCAGATTCTCTGTCCTCTTATCCATGAAGTATATCCGGAATTTCACCGGGTATCCTTTCCAACCCCTTCTTTCGTTCACGGAAGCACAGTTTTCGGGGACTATGGATATGAGATCTGTTACCGTAACAAAGACTGTGATGTGGTCTATGTTTCTCCTGCACACATGACAAAGTGGGGCGAAATCATGCCGGTAAAGCGCCGTCTGGAGCTTTTGAAATATGCAGATGAACGCCATCATCTGGTAATCGAAGATGATTTCGAAAACGAATTTGTCTATTTCCAGAAGCCTACACCCTCCCTTTTCGGACTCTCCGGAGGACAGGGCGTAGTTTACATTGGTTCATTTTCCAGATTGCTGCTGCCTTCTATCCGTATCAGCTTTATGATCCTGCCTCCTGAGCTTCTCAATGCTTATAAAAAGAAAGCCGGATTTTACAACCAGACTGCTTCTAAAGCAGAACAGATTGCTCTGTGTCAATTTATCCGGGACGGTCATCTTGCTGCACAGACCAGAAGGCTGAAACGACTTTATTCCTCCAAATTAAAGCAGCTTCGCAGCTCAGTCCGTCAGGTATTTGGCACTGGCTGTCAGATTCAGGTGGGCGCAGCCGGTACCAGTCTGGCTCTTACTTTGCCTTATGAAAAAAGCGGGGATGAATTAAAAAAACAGGCTTCTGAAAAAAGCCTGCATTTACAAATTCTAAAAGAAAGTGAGAAAGATGTGACGGTACTTATGTCCTGCTCCTCCATACCAGTACAGGATTTCGTCCCGGCCTGCGAACTGCTGAAGTCTGTAGTTTTGAACTAAACGGACAGCGTATACTTTGCCATTTACCACAGACAGAGTATACGCTGTTTTTTATCCCCGGTTGTTGTCGATCATATACAGCAAGGCATTGCAGATGCACGCTGCGATATTTGATCCGCCCTTACGCCCGCGGGCTACAATATACGGCACATCTGTATGCATGATCAGTTCCTTGGACTGCACCACATTCACAAACCCTACCGGCACACCGATGATCAGCTCCGGATTCAGTTTTTTCTCCTCGATCAGCTCATAAAGGCGAACCAGTGCTGTAGGTGCATTTCCAATGGCAAAGATCAGCTTTTTATCCACCCCGGCCGCCTTGTCCATGCTTGCCGTGGCACGGGTGGAACCATTTTCTTTCGCAATCTTCGCCACATCCTCATCTGACATAAAGCAGTAAACCTCACCGCCATACCTTGCAAGGGCGCGTTTATTGATTCCTGCTTTTGCCATCTGGGTATCGGTTACAATACAGGCGCCATCTTTAATTGCCTGAATCGCTTTTTCCACTGCGTTTTCGGAAAAACAAAGATTTTTCGCATAATCGAAATCAGCGCTTGTGTGAATACATCTCTTTACCACCAGCTCTGTTCCCGGGAGCAGAGGGGTATCACCATGCTCCTCTGTGATGATCTCAAAGCTTCTTTTCTCTATGTCCATTGGTTTTACATTTTCCAGTTCTACCTTCATATTTATACCCCCTCTTCCAGGATTTCATATATTTTCTTCATATCCAGATGTTTCCGGAGCTCTGCTGCCAGGATATCATACTGGGTTTCCTTAAACGCCTGGAAATCCATACCAGTCATTCCGGATACGTCCAGCCCTTTCTTTTCTCCAATGATTTGTACAATTGCCTCAGCTACTGCCTCTTTATCGAAAACACCATGGACATAAGTTCCGCACACATTGTCAAGATAAGCACCATCCGCCTTTCTCTCTCCGGTTACGCTATCCTGAATATTTGTAGATGGCTTTGCATCTCCCTTCAGGGCAGTCTCACCCATATGGATCTCATATCCTTCCAGAGCAGTATCACTAAGCTTTGCAAACGCACCAGTCAGCTGGCTAAAGGAGCCTTCCACTCTGGTTCTGGTCTTTTTCCTGGCAAAAACGGTATCCATTGGAAGAAGGCCCATACCTTTGATCGTTCCGCCAGCTTCCACTCCATGAGGATCGCTTAAAGTCTCACCCATCATCTGATAGCCACCGCAGATTCCAAAGATCAGCTTTCCTTTCGCAGCCTCCTTCAGGATCAACGCTTCCAGGCCATTTTCTCTCATCCACAGAAGATCTTCCATTGTATTTTTGGTTCCAGGCAGAATGATCATATCCGGATTGCCAAGCTCTGATGGATTTTTTACATAGCGAAGGGAAACTCCCTGAATACTCTCCAGCGGATTAAAATCTGTGAAATTAGAAATTCTGGGCACTCGGATCACCGCAATGTCAATCATGTCTACTGTCCGTTTTGTCTCAAAGCGTTCCGTCAGGCTGTCCTCATCCTCCACCTGAATATTCAGATAAGGAGCTACGCCTACAACCGGAATGCCGCTTCTCTCCTCCAGCATTTCCACCCCAGGATCCAGAATAGTTTTGTCTCCACGGAATTTATTGATGATCAGACCTTTTACCATCTCCTTTTCATCTTCTTCCAGAAGCATGACAGTTCCGATCAGCTGGGCAAAAACACCGCCACGGTCAATATCTCCCACCAGAAGAACCGGAGCCTTTGCCATTTTCGCCATACCCATATTTACGATATCATCACTTTTCAGATTGATTTCCGCCGGACTTCCGGCTCCCTCTATAACAATAATATCATTTTCTGCTGCAAGAGCATTGTAAGCCTTCATAATATCCGGCACCAGTTTTTTCTTATATTTGAAATAATCTCTGGCGCTCATGTTTCCCAGAACCTCACCGTTTACGATCACCTGGGAGCCTACATCGTTTGTAGGCTTTAAAAGAACAGGATTCATCAGAACAGAAGGAGCAATTCCGGCTGCTTCTGCCTGCATCACCTGGGCACGTCCCATTTCCAGACCTTCTTTTGTGATAAAAGAATTCAACGCCATATTCTGGGACTTGAAAGGTGCCACACGGTACCCGTCCTGTTTAAAAATTCTGCAAAGGCCTGCTGCCAGAAGGCTTTTTCCGGCATTGGACATTGTCCCCTGCACCATGATTGCTTTTGCCAAAATGTGTTCCTCCTTTTATAAAATCACATTTTCAACTTTGGTTCTATCTATTTCTTTCTATTTCTTTCAATGCCCTGACAAGCTGCTGATTTTCTTCATGTTCCTTCACCGCAACCCTGTAATATCCTTTGGAAAGTCCGGTATAATTGCTGCAATCGCGTATCAGGATCTTCTTCTGCTCCAGCTTCTCATACAAATCCAGCGGACCAGTAAAAAACACATAATTTGCCTGAGATGGGTAAACCGGATAACCAAGAGCAGTCAATTGCTCTTTCAGGTAAGCCAGCTCTTCAAATGTCACCTGTCTGCCCTTTTCTACATATTCCGTTTCCTGTAATGCAGCCAGACCTGCTGCCTGTGCCATGGAAGAGACATTCCAGGGCTGACATACACCTTCTATTTTTTCCAGAAGTCCTTTATTTCCGCAAAGACCATAGCCAAGTCTCACACCTGCCATAGCATAGCGCTTTGTAAAAGCTTTCAGAAGAAACAGATTGTCATAGGTTTCCAGATATTCTTTTAGCGTATATTTTTCTGGTGATGGAACGAAATCCAGGAAACATTCATCCACCGCCATAAGAATATTAAGCTCCTGACAACGCTTCAGAATTTTTTCCAGCAATGGTTTTTCCACCAGAAGCCCGGTTGGATTATTGGGATTACACAGGAAAATAATGTCAATCTCTTCTGTCAATGCCTGTAAGAAGTTTTCCTCCAGCACAAACCTCTTTTTCCCATCCAGGAGAAAAAACTCTACCTGGCAATCTACACTATATAATGCCTGCTGGTATTCTGCAAAAGTCGGAGCCGGCACCAGAGCCCGTCTTGGATTCACCGCCCGGCAAAGGGAAAAGATCACCTCTGCAGCGCCGTTTCCGCAGATCACCTGATCCGGCTTCGTATTCTCATATTCTGCAATGGCTTTTTTTAAGGGAGTGCAGCCTACCTGGGGGTAGTCATTTATATGCTCCAGACTTTCAATGATCGCTTTTTTGATTCCCTCCGGGGTGCCAAGAGGATTGCAGTTTGCTGAAAAGTCAATGCACCCCTGATGATGATACACATCACCGCCATGTATGTGTTTTTCCATTGTTGTCTCCATTCAAGTAATTGCACGCTCTAGATGTGCATCACAATTTTAAAACATACTTTAATCTTTTATTTGTTGCTGTTTTTTCAGCAAAATCTGCTATAACACAGTCTTCAGAAGAACACTCAGACCGAAGAATAAAATTGCTCCCACAATACAGGTTGCATAAAGCAGCTTATTCGCTCTTGGAATATCCTCGATTTCAACCGGGCGGATCGGATCCCCGATCGTCGGTTTTTCATATAGCTTACCAAAATAATAAGCATTTCCTGCCAGCTGAACATCCAGTGCTCCTGCCATAGCCGCTTCTGTCTGGGCAGAATTGGGGCTTGCATGATTGCGGCGGGCTCTTCTGTATATTTTCACTGCATTTTTGGTATCCATTCCAACAAATACTGTGGACAATGCCATCAACCAACCGGAAATTCTGGCTGGAATATAATTCGCCACATCGTCAAGTCTGGCTGCACATCTTCCAAAATACAGATATTTATCGTTTTTATATCCAAGCATAGAATCCATAGTGTTGATGCCCTTGTACAAAAACATCAGAGGAATTCCACCGATTGCCATATAAAGCATAGGGGCAATAATTCCGTCAGAGGAATTTTCCGCAACCGTTTCCACAGCAGCCTTCGTCACTCCGATTTCTGAAAGTGCCTGTGTATCACGTCCCACGATCATGGAAACGGCATAACGCGCTTCCTCAATGGTTCCGTTTTTCAGGCGGTCATATACTTTCATACTTTCCACTTTCAATGATTTTGTTGCAAGCAGCTGTCCGCACCAGAAAGTCTCCAGTGCAAAACCCAGCCAGAAATTCCATTTATAAAGCAGATAGATCACACCGTAAGGAATAAAAAAGGTAATAAAACAGACAAGGACAACTTCCAGAATGCCTCCTGCCCGCTCACCCTTATCTGTTTTCGGAAACACCTTTCGTATTCCTTTTTCCAGTATGCTGATCAGATTTCCTATAAGACATACCGGATGATATAGCCATCTTGGATCTCCCATAAGCAGGTCAAGAATAAAACCTGCCGGAAGAGTTAATAATCGTATCATTTTTGTAACTCCTTATACTCCAGACACTTTTTTAAAAATGCCTGCGGAATTTTCGGATTTGCGTAATAATATAAATGAGGAAAGCCAGCTAACAAATGATCAGAACCTTGCATGCAGTCCCACCCGCGTTTGCTTTCCGGTTTGGAAGCATGAAATGCAGTTCCACAATTATCCGAATCAAAATAATGAAATTCATGGGCCGGACTTACTCCAAGATCTGACTCCCCAAGAATTACAGTTTCCTGTTTTCCATGGGAAATCCCCTGATTCTGCTTCAAAGTAATATAGCCAAACCGGGTCAGTCTGGGTGTGCGCCATACCTTACCCGGAATAACGCCTGCCATTTCATAGAATTTCCCATCCATTCCCTCCATGCTTTCGTGGAGATACATGAACCCACCGCATTCTGCAAGACAGGGCATTCCATCCTTTATGGCTGCCGCAATTTCCTGCCGCATAGAAAGATTCTCCTCCAATGCTTTTCCATTTAATTCCGGATATCCACCATAGAGAAGAAGTCCGTCCAGATTATCTGGTAAATGTCCGTCATGTACAGGCGAAAAAGCCACCAACTCGGCACCCATGGAACGAAGAAGATCCAGATTATCCTCATAAAAGAAGCAGAATGCCTCATCTTTCGCAAGACCGATCCGAAGCTTCTTTGGGCTTTTCCAGGTATACACCTGACTCATTTCAGTCAATGCATCCACTTCTCTTTTCACCTTTTCAGCTATTGCACTGGTTCCAGCTGGCTGACATAGGGATCTCTCATCTGTCTTTTCCAACAATGGATATTCCAACACTGGTGCCTCATTGGCCAGTTTTAATATCTCTTCTATTTCCAGACTGTTCTCCAGCACTTCTGCCAGCTTTAAAAGCCTTCCCTTTAATTCCGGAATTTCTTCCGGAAGAACCAAGCCCAGATGTCTGCTTTCTATCACACAGTCCTCTACCTTTGGCACATAGCCCAGCACCTTAATACCAAGCTCTTCTTCTATCAGCTTTTTCATTCGGGGATAAAGCATGGGCGACATCTGGTTAAAAATCACGCCCTTTATATGGCTGTCCCTTTTATACTCCATAAATCCTTTTATGTAAGCAGCAAGTGAAACACTCATTCCTTTGCTGTTCACGATCAGAATTACAGGTGTGTCCGTTACCCTGGCCAGATCATAGGCACTTGCTCTGGTGGTAATTCCTGCCACTCCATCGTAAAATCCCATGACCCCTTCCATCACTGCTATTTCACAATCAGCACTGTTTTTTGCAAGAAGGTATCTGGTAATCTCCTCTCCTGTAAAAAAAGTGTCCAGATTTCGGGATTTTGTACCAATTACCTGGGTATGGAACATGGGATCAATATAATCCGGTCCGCATTTAAAGGAGACTGTCTTTATTCCTCTGTTTACCAGTACCTGCAGCAGACCACAGGTGAGAAGTGTTTTCCCGTTTCCGCTGGCTCCTGCTGCAAGCAAGATCCTGGGTATTCTTTTTTTCATGATAGTCCTCCTCTTCTTTCCGCGCCAACAGCCTTTTTCTGCACTCTTAAGAAAACCACACCTGTCATATCTGCGCCCGGGGGCTCTGGCAGGTAATAATATAAATAGGATTTTCTCCCATCATTAGATGGTATCTTCCAATCTCTTTTGATCTGGAGGCTGTAAGCTGCACTGCTTCCTGATCTGCGAAATCGTATTCTTTCAATATCTCCAGTGCCTCACTGATAGTCTCCAGCGTAATGCAGTTGATCACGATCCGCACATCCTGGTTCTTTTCTAAAAGCAGGGCAACGATTTCTTTCAGATTTCCTGATGAACCGCCGATAAACGCATGAGTTGGAACCGGCAGTTCTTTTAGTGCTTCCGGTGCCTCGCCCTTTATAATTTCCAGATTATCCGCTGCAAACCGCTGTTTGTTTTCGTAAAGAAGAGCCACCGCGTCATCCTTTTTCTCAACAGCAAAAACCTGTCCCTGATCTGCGCGAAGAGCCATTTCCACAGAAACAGAACCTGTTCCGGCACCTACATCATAACAGATGGAATCTTCCTGAAGACGAAGCTTGGAAAGGGAAACACATCTCACCTCTTCTTTTGTCATAGGTGCTTTTCCACGGATAAATTTCTCATCTGGAATTCCATGAGTGGAAAATGCCGGTCTGGCTTTTTCATTGTAAGCACAGACAACGCTCAATGCCTGACCCTCATAGGAAGTCAGTTCACTGGCGTTCGCCTGGAATATTTTTTCATCTGGATAGGAAAGATTTTCTCCAACATAGAGAACCACATCTCCCATCTCATATTCCACCAGCTTCTGTGCAAGTTCCGCAACTGCACTTCCTGTTCCCAGAATGGAAAAAACCTTCTGATTCTGCTTGATCATGGAAACCAAATTGCAATTTTTGCCGTGGGCGCTGGTGATCTTCGCATCATCCCAGGATAAACCGATCTGGGACATAAAATAAACCACAGAAGAAATTCCGCAGATAATCTCAATGGAGACACAGCCATTCTCTTTTTCACTGTGCTCCTGCCCTTCAAAATCATCTGCTAAAACCCCCTCTGGTTTCCTTCCATTCAACACATCCAACAGCTTCTTCGCTCCGCTGTAGAATCCCACATCCCCGGACAAAGCTATCACAATATTCTCATATTCCGGATGGCTCTTAATATAAGCTCCAATCACATCGCTGCGGTATTCATACACCACCGGCTGTCCCGGCTCCCGGATGGAATCTGCCATACGCCTGGCCCCAATGATCAGATCAGCTCTTTGAACTGCCCTTTTTCCCTGAATTGTAAGGGTTTTCTCACTTCCCATCCCAATTCCCAGGAGTGTAACGTGAGGTTTCAGGGTGAGTCCAAAGTGTTCCGCGAGCATATGTTTACATTTTGCCACAGAAAGGCCCTCTTCCTGCAGCGGTCTTCCAATTATAACAGGAATCACATCGCACATAAGTGCAGCATCAATTTTCTCCTGGAAACCACCTGCTTTTCCTGTATCCTTTGTCACAAGATATTTGCAGTCATACTGACGAAGCATGGCTGCGTTTAATTCCATGGAAAAGGGTCCCTGCATACCGATCAGATGCTTGCCCTCAAAGCCGTAACCTTTGCAGGTTTCCATCACAGATGGCAAAGACAGAACACGGGCATAAATGCGTTCTCCTGCATCAGATAAAGCTGTAAATTTTCCAAGCTCCTTGCTGCCTGTGGTAAGCAGGATATTTCCTTTTGTACCTTCCAGAAATTCCACTGCTGCCTCTGTATTCTCCACATAAACAGCCTTATCCTGATAAGCACCGGCCTCTCTTAATACTCGCTGGTAAGAAAAACCTGTATTTTGGCAGGCAGCACGAATATTCTCCGTTACCTCGGCAGCATACGGATGGGTAGCATCCAGCACCAGTCCGGGACTGAGTTCTTTCAGAAGATTTTCCATCTCCGCCCCATTCAGGCGGCCAGCGTGGATTTTCAGATATTCGCCCTCTTTTAATGATTTGCTGCCGTAATCGGTAGCGACACATGCAAGCACACTTACTTTATTTTTTGCCAGAAAGCTGCAGATTTCACAGCCTTCTGTGGTGCCTGCAAAAACAACAACATCAGACATTTTTATATCCTCTTGGTGTTACCATTTTTCCATCAATATTTCTGGTCTGTGAATTTCCGATAAATACAGTGGTAAACATATCTACCTGTGTTTCTTTCAATTCAGCCAGAGTCATAACCCTGGCAGTTTCACCCTCGCGGTTAATGTTCTGCACGGTACCGCATACTGTTTCCGGAGATTTGTGTTGAAGCATAAGTTCGCAGGCTTTTTTCAGATAATCGTGTCTCTTGTGACTGGACGGATTGTAAAGAACAATCACAAAATCAGCTTCCGAAGCCAGAAGAAGACGCTTCTCGATCTTTTCCCATGGTGTGAGCAGATCACTGAGACTGATCAGACAGAAATCGTGGATCAATGGAGCACCAAGCACTGCTGCTCCTCCGGTTGCTGCTGTAACACCTGCAACTACTTCCAGCTCCACCTCCGGATAGTTTGCGCCGATTTCATACATAAGACCAGCCATTCCGTAAACTCCCGCATCACCACTGCAGATCATGGAAACTGTCTGGTCTTTCATAGCCTCATCAAAAGCCATTACACAGCGGTCTACTTCCTTTCTCATAGGTGTAGTGAGAAAAGATTTTCCCGGAAAATGGTCTTTTACAAGATCAATATAAACAGTGTATCCAACGATCACATCACTTTTTTCAAGAGCTGTAGCTGCAGCTCCTGTCATTCCTTCATAAGAACCTGGTCCGATTCCTACCACATAGATTTTCTTTTCTTTACTCAAAACGTATCCTCCAATCTCCAAGGACAAGAGCCGTTGTCACGCCCTCTGCGCCCCGTTTTCTCTGTATAAAATGAACGCCAGTATAATTCTCTGCGGCTTTCACCGCGCTTCGCTCACACACATTATCCACACCTACTGTCTTACTCACAAAAGAGGATGAGGTGAATTCACCCTGCACAGACAGAAGTTCCTCACTGGAAAATGTTTTGAAAGGAACTCCCAGCTTTTCTGAAAGAGCCTGAAGCCCGGGTTCTTCTTTTTTTACATCGATGCTTGCTAGAGCTGCAACTGCCTCCGGATAAATGTCATTTTCTTTCAGGCAGCTAAATGCTACATTTTCCACGGCTTCTGATTCTTTATTTTTCCGGCAACCCATTCCAAGCGCAGCAGCTGGTGGAACTACATGCGTCGTTGAGGCAAAGGGATGACAGCTTTTATGTACGGTCACGGCAATCCCCACCTCTGGAAGTGGTGTGCCATCCACAGTTTCATACTGTATTTCAGAAAGTGATATGCCAGTTTTTTGACACCAGATCAGTCCCTCTGGCAGTTCTCCCTCCCAGGGAAATTCACTGTAGAATCCCACCTTCTCACCTGCCAGCAGCGCGGCAGAAACCTCTTTCGCCTCTTTCATTCGAAAAATGTGACAGTTATTTTTCTTTGCAAACACATCCACAGCAAATTTTCCCTCAAGGTCTGTGGCAGTTGTGACTACAGGGATTGCCTGTAAAATGTCTGCAGCCAGACAGGCAAGTTCATTTGCCCCGCCAAGATGTCCAGACAGCAGGGATATCACAAATTTGCCCAATTCATCTACTACCAGCACAGCCGGGTCTTTCTTTTTGCTTTGTATAAAGGGAGCAATGCTGCGCACTGCGATTCCGGCTGCTCCAATGAAAATGATACTGTCTGCAGTTTCGAACTGTTCTCCCGTCCATTTCCCGCAGCTTCCCTTTATAGAATCTGGAATGTATTTGCTCTTTGTGAAAAAAGAAACTATATTTCCTTCTTTTTCCAGTCCCTTTTTTAGTTTCTCTCCTGTCTGCTGCCCTGTCAGGGTGTAGCATATCATGGAAATTTTCATCCGTTTTCCTTTCATCTGGAACAGGCTCTAACCTAAGCTGCCATATCAAATAACCTTATTCTTATTTCGTTGCTTCACGGAACTCTGTTGTAAATCCTGGATCGTATAACTTGGAACGGTCATAATGAGCGGCATTTACACAGTCTCCAATGATCATAAGTGCAGTCTTCGTAATATGATTCTCTTTCGCAGTCTGCGCCAGGGTTCCTACTGTGCACACAAATTTCTTCTCATCCTCCCAGGTTGCCTTATACACAATCGCAGCAGGAGTATCTGCCGTATAACCGCCTTCGATCAGTCTTCTGCTCAGTTCTTCCAGCATTCCTGTACTGAGAAAAACAACCATAGTTGCCTGATGGGCAGCAAAGGACTGAATGCTTTCCTTTGGCGGAACCGGAGTTCTTCCTTCCATACGGGTGATGATCACGCTCTGGGAAATATCTGGCAGCGTATATTCCAGATTTAAAGCACTTGCCGCACCGCAGAA
>OJNO01000934.1_pt1 | contig 11173 bp, 12 predicted proteins | sample 1597761 | NCBI WGS metagenome assembly OJNO01 (sample SAMN00265071, study PRJEB22529) | human gut metagenome
TAAAAATAAGAAAAAGTAATATTTCGCGTACCCCTACGCGAAATATTACTTTTTTATTCTAGTATCTAATTTTAATATTTTCTAATTTATGTCCTCTTAATTTACTATGTACTAAATACCATTCACCATTTTGGTCATCATATTGAATATGATCTTTTCTCCAATCTCCATCTAAATATACTTCAATCCCAGCTCCATGGTTTAACCCTTTAATAGACCATAAATCATGAACTAAAATCCCATATTTATTTAACGTCTTATTATAAGCTAATATACCAACCATAATAACCTCCTAATCATTTTAAAAGATTTATAGGATAATTTTAACACATTATAAATTATATTTTTTATTAATATTTTACTGACATTATTACTTTTAAAATTAATATAAAAAGGTCTTAGGAAACTTTCCTAACAAGATGACTATTATGGTCGGACAGTCCGACCATAGTCAATACTTGCAAAATACACTTACTCCTACAAATCTATAAAAAACTAGTATATAAATTTATTGAAATATAGAATTTTTTATTTTATTAAACTTTAAAAATTTCCACTATAATTACAACCTATTTTCATAAAAAATTTCAGCAAGTTTTAACCCTAAATTTTAATATCTCCAATTTATATAAGTTTGAAATATAAAAAAAAGGAGATGTTATTTTGAATTTAAAACTACAAGTTAATTTTCTTCTCTAATTTTTTTGAAGAGCATAAGGGGTTTTTGTCCCCAAATCATTTGTGGAGTTAGGCAAAGCCTAACAAAAGTATGCCCCCACTTTTTAATGATAAAACACACTAAAAACCCATTTTTTAGCCCACTTGAAACCCACCTTTTTTATTCTAATTTTAGTGCTAATTTAAACTATAAGTTTAATAAAAAAATGGATTTTAATAAGTATTTTTTCACTTACTAAAATCCATATACAACTCCAATATAATATAAAGTGTTTTACTCATAAATTTGTAAACCTATTTTGAAAAAAATCCAAAAATTTTTTTAGAATTTTTCTTTTCCTCCATTCGATCGCGAAGATCCATTAACTTTTGATCAACTTCCTGGAAGTGATATTCAAGTAATTTTTGATTATTTTCTTTATCTTGCTGCTGCTTCAAAAGTACTTGATTATTCTTATTTAAGTTAATCAATTCTTCTATTTGTTTAAATATTTTTCTGTCACTTCATCTAATAAACTATTTAATACTACCTGGTAAGATAAATGAGGATAAAGCTCTTTAACCTTATCTATCCTATCCCAAATTTCCTTATATAATCTTATAGTTTTGGCTACTGGCTTATCTTCACTTGAATATATTTTTAATCCTAAATTATTTGTAACCACTTTAGAACCACTTTGTACACAAAGAATCTCCTTGAATGCTTTTTCTAAATTATTAACTCTCTTATTAAGCTCTATAAATTCTATATTATCAGATAAACCTATTGAATTGACTTCTTCATTTTGGACAATTACTTGCTTTGATTGATGTTCGGGCATTTTAGAACCACTTTGTAACACAAATTGCCCATCCACTTTTTTTACATTCTTTCTAGCTAATCTTTTACCAATAACTCTCTCATTTACTCCAAAGTCATTAACTTCTATGTCTTTCATAGTTCTACCTTTTAGTAACTCTTTATTGATATATTCAACAACTTCCTCTATAGACATTTCTTCATAAACCATAACCTTGTAACCACCTTGTAATTTTTTGTACACATTAACTATAACCCTTTTTATCCTAATTTAGAATAAGCAGATAAATAGAACAGGTACAGAGTACCCTATAATACAAGCTGAAAAAATTTTGCACCTTTTTTTTTATTTATAACTTTAATATTTGCAATATTGAATTAGTTATTAAAATACTTTATAATACAAAAAGAACAAGGCTATATTAAACCTTGCTCTTTTAAGAACTTAACGTCATTTATACATGTACGTTTAGATATATTCAAGCTCAAATATATCTCTTTTTGACTAAGACCTTCTCGCAAAAGGTCTTTTATTTTTTCTCTTCTTTGAGAAATCTTATCTTTTTCACTTACTTTTCCCTCTGCTATTAACTTTTCTTGATACTTATTTTTGTTATATTCATTATTCCTTCTCTTATATTCTCTTTTAGAAATAATTGTACTCATATGAGTTTCTTCAAACTCTGTTATGTTTAATAGTTCTATAAGAGTTTCATTTTTATATCTATATTGCTTATCTTTGCTTAAATAAACCTTCTCTGCACTTCTAGTAGCTCTTATAACCTCTGTTTTCATTAATGGATATATAAACTCTCTATTAAGCTCTAAAACATCTTGTAAGGCTTTCTCTGTATCTTCTAAGAATGAACATAGATAATATCTATATAAGAATAATACAAGCTCTCTATTACCTTTTAAATCATATTCCCTTAGTTCACATAGTTTTATTATGTCTTGTATTCTCGCATAATAAAGACTTCTTTCTCTATGAATAAATACGGTCTTGCTTGGTCTGCCTTTTTTCTTAGCCTTTCTTTCTTCAAGCTCTGGTAAAAATTCTTTTTGAATTTCTCTTAAATCATAAACATAATCGTACTGATCTATAACCTTAACAATTGTATTAGATTTAGAGTTAATGCTTCCTGGTACTCTTAATACTCTTGTTGGATCTAATGCTTGTCTATCTGCTCCAAAAGGCTTTAAAAGGCTATATAAATACTCTTCTATTGCTTTCCATAAAGGTAATGCCTTACTTGGTACTGAATTTAAAAGCCATATTAAATAAAGTCCTCTGCCACTATCCACTATAAAATTAGGTCTTGGAATACTTTGATTAAAATAATTCTCTTCTAGGTTCATAAGAATTTGCTCTTTTGTGAATCCAGTTTTATAAGTATCTAAATCTATAAACTGAGCCTTAAGCTCTTTTAAATACTCTAATCTTCTAAAAGTGCTATAAAAAGTATTTAGGCTCATAAATACATTCTCTTTGTTAAAATCTTGTCCTAATAAATCATTATATTTATAATGCCATTGTTTGTACCCACAGTTAATTTCAGCTCTAGTAATCCACCCTTTGCTTGTACTATGTAGTATATCCAAATAACTTATTAACTCTGAATATTTCTCTTGTCTTAATGCTTGTCCCAAACTTTCACCTCCTTAGTCACAAAAATAATTATATCATAGCCATATGAATTTTTGTGTCTTATAGCTCCAAGTCAAAATCAAATATTTTTTGAGATGATTTTTTTAAAGTTTTAACCTCTTTTTTAACTTCTTCATAAATAAATTTATCAAATGACTTTTCCATTCCCATTTTTTCTATAAATTTATCTCTTTTTGAAATTGATGATCTTAGCATTATATTTTCAAACTCTTTTTTATCTATAATTTCTTTGTTATTTTCTTTGAATTTATCAAATTCAGATTTTAATTTGGCATATTCATAGTGTCTATTCTTCTCAATTTCTTTTAACTCCTTTTTGTAACACTCTTTATCTTTCTTTAATTCTTCTAATTGCTTAAGAACTGTTGCATATAAACTATGTTGTGAAAATGCCTTCATAGCACTATCTTTTAATTTTTCAAAATCATCTTTATTTATTTTGACTTTGTTTGAAAACATAACTGGCTCTGATTTCATTTCACTTATCTCATACATAGCAAGGCTATTTTTATCTAAAGTTTTAGTCATTTTATCGAACTCTAAAGTTTTCTCATTAAATTCATTAGTTAAGTTATTTAACTTCTTCTCTAGTTTTTTTATATCTTTTTCTAACTCAACTTTAAACTCTTTAGTTTCTTTATGCTTTACCTTACTTCCTTCTGTTCCTCTTTCTATATCAAACCCTTTATTTTTTAATATATTCGGCAACTGATCCTGAACTTCTTTCAGGAATTGCCTATTAATTAATTTCTTTGCTGATAAAGAATTTTCTATTAACGGCACAAACCCCAAATGCATATGAGGAGTTGTTTCATCAAGGTGTACTGTTGCAGAAATAATATTCTTTTCTCCAACTTTATTTTTTATATAATTTAAGCTTTCTTCAAAGAAAGCTTTTTGTTTACTTAAGGATAAATTTTCAAAAAAACTGCTATCTGAAGATATAATACATTCACAATAAACAACAGCATCTTTTCTTATTGCCCTCCGTGAGGCTCTATTAGCCTCTATAAGCCTTTTTATTTTTCTAAGGTAGTTTATATTGCTTTGATTAATTAAATCGTAATTTAGAGGCGTTTTCGCTTTATCTACATCCTTATTACTATAATTCTCATTCTCTCTCTGATTATGTTTTTGAATTCCAAATACATTTGCTGATTTATATTTTTCAAAATGACAAACCAAATAACTCATATAATCCCCCTATTTTTTCATACTTTACATTGAATATTTGCCTTATTTCAAAAAATATAGTGAATTTAAGTGTATGATTAGTGTATTTTTGAATGTATAATCAGTGTATATTAATGGGTTTTTCATGGGTCAAAACACTCTTTTATACGGCAAATCTTCCATGTAAAGTATAACTCACTATACTTTACTTCGTAAATAGTTCGCTCTACGAGGTTTAAGGGCTTTGCCCTCGGCTATCGCCTCACCCACGACCTTTTAAAAAAGTTCGACCAAAATTTTTATATGTCTCCGACGGTACTCGGCGTATGCCAAGAAGTTGCCCTCCTTTTAGGGAGTGCAACTTCGTTGCTCCAGTATTCACATTTCCATTCCATCAAGGTAGTATTTTAAAAAATTTTATTCGGATCTGCGTTGCAGCACTCATAAAATTTTTTAAAATCTCCACCTTGATTGCATTTCAATTTCTTCTCTATATTCTCCAGGTATATATTTATATATTAAATATATACCCCATTAGCTTTATGGGAATAAAATCATTACAAAGTATTTATCTAATTACACTCACATATGGTAATTTAATGCCGATATAATCAATATTTATTACCACTTTAATTACCAGTATTATTACCACTACTATTGCCATCTTAAAGGGTGTTACATAACCACATAGTACTTTATTTTTGTAACACCATATGTTACCCCTACTGTAACACCTATTGTTACACATTTAATTTTTCTTTTAGTTTTTGTAATCTCTTTTCTGTTTCTTCAATTCTCTTTTCAATCAACTTCTCTTTTTTGAGATTAAACTCATATCTCTCTACTTCATTTTCAATAACATTAATTATAAATTTACTCATAGTAATGTTTTTGTTGTCACATATTTCTCTAAATCTTTCTTTTAGTTCCTTATCTATTCTAACCCTTATAACTTCTTCTTTTACTACTTCTGTAGCCACAAAATCATCTCCCATTTTTATTTGTTGCTACATTCAACACTAACACAATAACACTTAAAAAATTGTCATTTCTTTGTAGACACAAATAAAAAAGAGAAGGAGCTATTCTCCTTCTCTGTGTACACATCAATAACCTAATAAAATAAAAATATACTTGAAATAATTTCTAAAGTATCTTAATTTTATATTTATTATATAATAAAAACCATTTCATCATTTTTTATCAAAAGGAGGATTGTATGGTATTTTTAATCTTACTATGGTTATTTCTAAGGTTTATTTTCTTAAAAATAACTTGTAAAAAAATTGAATTTAAAAATGAAATTATAATAAATTGCTTTGCTATATATATAATTTTATTAATTAGAGTAACACTATTACCAATTTCAATGGATGTTATATCACATGAATCACACAAATTAAATCTTGAATATCTACCAATAAATTTAACTCCAATAATTCCATTAATAGATAATGGATCTATTTTTTTAATGCTAAAAAATATATTAGGAAATATATTATTATTTCTACCATTTGGATTAATAACTCCATATATTTTTAAAGAATTAAAAAACCTAAAATCAATGCTTATAACTTCGCTTATAATATCTTGTTCTATAGAAACAATACAGCTCATTGAATACATACTTTCTATATCTGAAAACACAAGAATAACAGACATAAATGATATTATTTTAAATGTATTAGGTTCTTTTATTGGCTTCTATATATTGAAAAAATTTAAACTCGATAAAATAAGAGAGTAGTTTAATTATGTTTGTTATCGGAGCAATATTCACTTTTTTATAACATTTTTTCAATAAAAATATAGATGAGATAGACGAATATTTTATTCTACTTCTATCTCATCTATTAATTTCTTATTTATTTTTTTCTTCTCATCTTCAGTTAATTCAATAACTCTTGTATTCTCATATTCTTTCTTAAACCAATTAAAATAAAGCTTGTACACATACTCTATTTCATTATGCTTTTTATAAACATCTAATTCACCTAGCTTGTACATCTTATGAGCATCTTTAAATAATCCACCAAAGACCAACACTTGCTTTCCCTTTAATGCCTTATAGAATGTTTCAAATACTGGTTTAGACATTAGATAATCACTATCTTTAGCTGAATACTTAGCTAACTCATAAACCTCTTTATAATCTCCTATAGTTGCCTTTCTTACATCAACTTGAGTTATTAAATCATCTCCAGTTGATAGTTGCCATAATTTAAGCCATCTTTCACGAGATATATAATTTCTTGATTTAAAGTAACTTTTATCAACCGCTATAACTGCATGAAAATGAGGATTATAAGTATCATAATTAGGCTCTAAATCACCTATTAACAATCCCCTTTTTAAGTAATAATCCTTCTTTCTTTTCCAAAGCTCTTTGGTTATATATTTCTCTTTTTGATATGTTACCTCTAATTTTCTTATGTAACCTTTAACTATAGCTTTAACTTCCTTACGTTCCATAAGTTTCTTAAAGGCTTTATTATATCTTTTTATTTCTTGCTCTAAATCTTCAGCTTTAACATTTGGAGTTGTTAATGTTAAGAATATAAATTCCTTATCTTCTTCTTTTCTCAAATGCTCCATAAGAATACTTATTTCAAGACTATCTTTACAAGCTATTCTCCAACTGCACATAGGGCAAAATCTATTTTTACAGAAACTTCCCTTATTCAATTTCTTATTCTCCATCTCACAATCTGCTAAGAATTCTAAAAAACTCCCACAGTCATTTATTAAAGTTAACATTTTCTTTGATATTAATGGTTCTATGTAATTACTGAATTTTGGGTTTTTTAGTTTCTTATCAGTACACTTTCTTAATATGTCATTATTTGCTTGTTGATTTTTTTCATGATTTTTGATATTATTATCCATAGTAAATATTCCTTTCACCAAAGGAACAATTTATTAGTGAAACAGAATATCATCACATGAAATAAATCTTGCTCCAAAGGTATTTAATTTATTGTTTTTATCTGAACACTAAAAATTATAAATTAGTATACAAAAAAAAGCAAGTTTTTTTCATTTAACCCTAGAGTTTTCAACGGCTCTAGGGTGTTTTTATTAAATCGAAATAGTTACCTATAGTATCAAGAAGGAAGAAACTCAATTTTTTTAACAAAAAATTGAGTAAAAAAATGGGGTAAAAACACCCCATTTTTTATATTTCTAAATCATAAATTTTAGATTTATTTTTTGAATTTTTTAGAACTATTTTTTCAAAGTCTTTTTTATTTTCTTTTTCAATAAATTTATCAAATGATTTTTCCAAACCTACTTTTTCTATAAATTTATCTCTTTTTAAAATTGCTGATTTTAACATTATGTTTTCAAATTCTTTTTTATCTATAATTTCTTTATTACTTTCCTTCAACTTATCAAGTTCAGATTTCAATTTTGCATATTCATAATATCTCTTTTTTTTATTTTCTTTCAGCTCATTTTTATAACGGTCCCTATCTTTTTTTAATTCCTCTAATTGCTTAAGAACTGTTGCATATAAGCTATGTTGGGAATATGCTTTTAAAGCACTATCTTTTAATTTTTCAAAGTCATCTTTATTTATTTTGACTTTGTTTGAAAACAAAACTGGCTCTGATTTCATTTTTTCTATCTGATACATAACAAGACTATTTTCATCTAATGTTTTAGTCATTTTATCAAATTCTAAAGTTTTCTCATTAACTTTATTAGTTAGGTCATCTAATTGTTTTTCTAATCTTTTAACATCTTTTTCTAACTTAACCTTAAACTCTTTAGTTTCTTTATGTTTTGTCTTACTTCCTTCCGTTCCTCTTTCTATATCAAATCCTTTATTTTTTAATACATTCGGTAACTGATCCTGAACTTCTTTCAGGAATTGCCTGTTAATTAATTTCTTTGCTGATAAAGAATTTTCTATTAATGGCACAAATCCTAAGTGCATATGAGGAGTTGTTTCATCAAGGTGTACTGTTGCAGAAATAATATTCTTTTCTCCAACTTTATTTTTTATATAATTTAAGCTTTCTTCAAAGAAAGCTTTTTGTTTACTTATCGATAAATTTTCAAAAAATCCTCCATCTGAAGATATGATACATTCACAATAAACAACTGCATCTTTTCTCACCGCTCTCTGTGAGGCTCTGTTAGCCTCTATAAGCCCTTTTATTTTTCCAAGATAATTTATATTGTCTTTGTTAATCAAATCGTAATTTAGGGGTGTTCTCACTTTATCTACATCATTATTACTGTAATTCTCATTTTCTCTCTGATTATGTTTCTGAATTCCAAATACATTTGCTGATTTATATTTTTCAAAATGACACACCAAATAACTCATATAATTCCCCTCTCTTTTTCATACTTTACATTGAATATCTGCCTTATTTCAAAACACAGTGAATTAAAGTTGTATAATTAGTGTATTTCTGAGTGTATAAACAGTGTATATTAATGAGTTTTTTACAGGCTAAAACACTCTTTTATCCGGCAAATCTTCCATGTAAAGTATAACTCACTATACTTTACAATGTAAAGAGTTCGCTCTACGAGGTTAGGACTTTGCCCTCGCTACGCTCACCCACCACCTTTTAAAAAAGTTGGACCAAAATTTTTATCATCAAAAACTATGCAACAAAGTTAAACCTAAAAGTTCAACTTTGTTGCATTAATTTATAAATCTTCATTTTTTCAAAAAATACACTTTTAAGTCTTTTTTTTGCAAACGAATGTATGTTAAAATAAATTCTCAACCAAATATATACATATATGTCTTTAGGAGGTATTTATATGAAGAAATTTATAAGTAAAATTCTAACTTTATGTCTTTTATTTTCACTATCACTCAGTGTTTTCAATGCTGGTTTAATTACAAGCGCAACGGAAACATCATCAACATCCCAAAAAATTAATTCTCTAAATAATAAAATTATTAATTATCTAGATACAATTAATCCTCAAGATGCTACTCCAGAAAATATAGAGTATTTCTTAAAAAATAATATTTCTGATGAAGAAAAACTTACAGGAATTGAATATGCTGAATTAGCTAATAAAAGTAATAATAAAGCGAAAGAGCTAACAAAAAAAGGATATACTACTAACGAAATTGCTGAAGCTCAAATAATAGATTCAGTAATAACAAAAAATAATTTGAAAGTAGAATTTTTAGATAACGGTCTATTTTCTATTGAAAATTTAAATGATAGTATCACCCCATCATCTAGATCCAACTCAGTTTGGGGACAAGCTTACAAAGATTATTATTCCAATATAGGAGTACATATATTTACTATTGCTGTTGGTACTGGTTTTTCTTACAACGGACAAAAAGCATCTTATTACGGTAATTTTACAGCTTATTATAAACGAGGAAATTTAAGTATATGGCAAGTTGATAATTGGGAAAAGGGACATGAACCTGTTGGTAGCAGTTATCAAGCCTTTGCTCAGGGTAACTTCCATTACGGATTAGAAGTTAGTGGAGTAGGAATAGTATTTCAAGACCTATATATTTCACACTCAGTTACCTGTTCAAAAGACGGAAAAATATCTAAAAATTTCAGAGTTATATAATAAAAAAAATGCTTGAATTAATTCAAGCATTTTTTTATTATACTAATCATAAATAAAATTAAAATAGATAATAAAACTGCTCCTAAAAAAGAGGTAATTAATATCTTTCCAGTAAATTCAGTAGCATTAATAATAAATATAGTATATGAGATAATAAAAGTTAAAACAAAATAAAACAAACTCTTCTTTTTATTCATAATTTTCCTCCCTTCTTTTTTGTTATGCAATATAATTCATTAATTTAATATTAATGAATTATTAATGTACTTGCAAATACTTACTTTGCTAAAAGTATCTTTATTGAATAAAAGCCAATGCAATATTGCATTGGCTTTTCAAATTTAAAATTTATCTATTTATTTAAATCTTACTGTACCAGTAATATAATTTTCTACTTGTTTTTTTTGATATATATTCGTAATGCTTTTATTAATAAAATAGAAATATATACTCCGACTCCTAATAATATAAAATTAATTAAAGTCCATATTAAACTCATAATTTCCCTCCCATTTTATCTTTAAAAAACCTTCAATTACTAAATTATTTAATACTTGAGTATAAAAAATTATATCATATCTTCACTTTTAAATTTAAAGACTTCTCTAAATCGAATTTTCGCGAACAAGGCTCTTTTCATAATTTAATTTACGAAAAGAGCCTTGTTTTATTCATTAATTATTTTATGAATTAATCCAACAGAACAAGAATACATTTGAGATATTTCCTTAATGGTTTTTCCTTGAATACGATACATTCTTATCATTTCTTTTTCTTGATTTGTAAGCTTAGCTTTTCGTCCAGCTCCACGCTCATTATGCACTTTCTTATTTGGTATATCCCTATTACTTCTTAGCAGCTCATTTTCACGTTTTAATTTTTGAACTTCTTCTTCGAGTTGCTTTATTTTAAATCCTCTCTCATTTGCTTTTATCGCTAGTTCATCAACCCTATGTTCATCTAACCAGTATTGAGCTACATTAAGACTTTTTTGTAATCTATTTATTTCTTTTAGAAGTTTTTTGTTTTCATCTTTTAATTCTTGAATCTCACTCATTTTAAAACCTCTTTCAATAATTAATTTATGAATTTATCATATCACATTTCTATTTTTATTTTAATAATTAATTTTTGAATCTTTTCGTTAAATGAAATTTTTGCGAAGTCAAAGATCCTAACGATTTTATGTGATTTGTAAGGCATTAAATTTTATAAAATTGAAGAATTAAGTTTAGTATTTCTAAATAAAAATAAGAAAAAGTAATATTTCGCGTACCCCTACG
>OJNO01000942.1_pt1 | contig 11103 bp, 10 predicted proteins | sample 1597761 | NCBI WGS metagenome assembly OJNO01 (sample SAMN00265071, study PRJEB22529) | human gut metagenome
CCTTTTTTATGAGCGAATAACTGAAGGTCAAACAGTAACATGTAATTCACCCCTTTACATTTATCAATTTAATAGTATCAGGATATTTTCCCTGAATCATTTTGAGTCCCTGCAACATTGTCTTTACAAGAAGTTCTGATTGCTCATCAGCCTTATCTGCAATGTTTACATTCATAAATCCATTCTCAGAATCATAAGTGCCCTGTTTTCCAAGGATATCACGAAGCCCCAATGCACATGTCAGTGTGACTGCGGATACAGCCGCACAGACAAGATCATACTGGCTATCTCCGACATAGCTGTCGGCATGACCTTTAATTGTAAATCCCTTACAGAATTCTCCGGCACTCAGATACATAGTAACGGTAATCATCAGCCTTCAATTTTTTCAATCTGTACTTTCGTAAATGGCTGGCGATGTCCCTGGCGACGACGATAATTGGATTTTGCTTTGTACTTAAAAATACGGATTTTCTTTTCTTTGCCCTGTGCAAGAACCTTAGCAGTAACTTTAGCCCCCGCAACAGTTGGTTGTCCAATCTTAACCGCATCACCGGATATAAGAAGAACTTCTTCAAAAGTTACTTCATCACCTGCAGCTACATCCAGTTTCTCAACAGTAATAATTTTGCCTTCCTCAACGCAGTACTGCTTTCCACCTGTTTTTATGATTGCGTACACGTGTGCACCTCCTTCATACTATACTCGCCGTATACGGCAGCTTCATAACAAAGCATTTACTGGGCCGGTTACGAGCGGTTGCGTCACAGCACCCTGTACAATGACTTAATTATTATACTAAGAAACAGAACTGGTGTCAAACGAAAACCTACCGTTTATTGAGCGTAATACTCTTCTCCTCATTCCGGACCTAATCCATCTCTTTTTTCGCGTTTCTGAACAATATAATGTGCCACCTTCTTTCCGGCCTTATTGATTCGATTTCCTGTATTTCTAAACTTACGTAATGCAGTTGTCTTAGATTCTGTTATCGGTTTCATATCCGTAATAGCACTCATATCCCCTCGTTTCACAGAAGTAGCACGAATACGTTCCGGTTTCAGTAATGCACGGATGGCTTTCATGGTTTTTGCCGGAATAAGTTCCGGATCAAAACTATAGATATCTATTGCTACATATCCCATATCCGGATAGGCATGAATACAAATATGTGATCGTGGACCATAGGCAGATACCGTGATTTCTTCTTCACCATCATGGAAATAAGTATCTTCCACATTAAGCCCTAGATATACCGCACTATCAGACATTGTATTTAAGATCTCCGCTGAGGATAAGAGTATTTCCTTCTTACACCCATAGCAATCTACAAGAAGATGTTTTCCTACATAATCACTCATAATTATTTTCCCTCAATCAAAAATTTACCTCATTATAACAAATACCATCTTTTTTTGCAGAAACTGGAAATACATAATAAGATATGAAAAAAGAAAACAGCCAATAACCGCTTTCTTTTTTCATGTCTTATGTTCTAAGAACCACATTTACTTTCACTAAGCTTATTACGATTGTTTCAATCCAATTATCTACTTCCGCATCAGTTAAAGTTCGATCTGACGCTCTGAAACTCAATCGGTACGCCATAGATTTAAATCCGGCCGGTACCTGTTTTCCCTGATAAAGATCAAAAAGATATAATTTTTCCAGATGTTTATTCCCAGCCTGCCGGATAATATTTTCGATATTTTCATTTGATAACTGTTCCGGTACAAGGAACGCAAGATCTCTTTCCGCAGAAGGAAATTTTGGAATTTTTTTATAGTTAGTCGCAGTTCCTGCAAAAATCATAATATCCGGCAGGGAAATCGTGAATCCGTAAACTATTCTTTTTATATTCCATTTATCAAGCACTGCCGGATGTAATTCACCAAATCGTGCAAGAATCACATCATTTTTTACAAATTCTGCTGATACTCCGGGATGGAAAACAGGATAATTCGTACGTCTGATCTTATAATCACGAATAGATAATGCTGAGAGAACATTCTCCATAACTGCCTTGATGTCAAAGAAATCATATTCTCTCTGATCATTAGGATATCCATTTTCTGCAGGCCCTCCACACATAAGTCCTGAAATAAGACTATATTCTTTGGGAAGTTCATCTAATGGAAATCTTTTAGGTTCATAAATATGTCCATATTCAAAGATAGCTACCTGATCATTTTTCTTTGAAAGATTGTATTGCAGAGTATGCATTAGCCCGGGCAGCAATGATGTTCTCATATCTGGATATTCATCCGAGATTGGATTCATGATTGAAATAGCATTATACACGCTGCTATCTTCAGGGAAATTCAATTTTTTCAAATCATTCTTATCCATGAAGCTGTAATTAACAACTTGAGATAATCCATTCTCCACAAGAATATCAGTAACCTTGAAAAGAACTTCTTGCGATGGACTCATAATCCCCTTGGTGACCGCGCTCCATGGTGTGGTAATCGGTATATTAGAATATCCATATACACGTGCTACCTCTTCCGCTAGATCCGGCATTCCATACAAATCCATACGGAAATCAGGAACTGTTACGCGTATTTTGCCATTATCTTCCGCCACTGAAAAGTGGAGACTCTCAAGGATGTCAATCATTTCATTTTTACTTAATTTGATCCCGATATAGTCATTAATTTCATCTATTGTGGTATTGATAATTTGCGGTTCTGATTTGATGGGGTATTCGTCCAACAGCCCCGGAGCAACGGTACATGCACCTTGCTCTATCAGCAACTGGCAAATCCGATTAATTGCCATTTCTGTTCTTGCGGGATTGATTCCTTTTTCATATCGACCGGAAGCTTCGGAACGCAGACCTAGCCGCCGTGACGTTCTTCGCACCGAAGCACTATCAAACACTGCCGCTTCCAGAAATACACTCTTTGTTTTATCAGTAATTTCCGAGTCAAGTCCCCCCATTACGCCAGCAATACAAACAGGATTTCCTGCTTTGTCTGCTATAACAAGATCCGTATGATGCAAAATACGTTCAACGCCATCCAGAGTTTTTAAGTTTTCTTTCTCACCTGCAAACCGACAGGTCAATTCATTTCCTTCTACTTTATCATAATCATAAGTATGGAGCGGTTGTCCAATTTCAAGCATAACATAATTCGCTGCATCCACAATATTATTGATTGGTCGAATTCCATTACTGCGCAAACGGTTCTCCATCCACATCGGAGAACGACCCATTTTTATATTTTCCATCAAACGTCCGCAAAAACGTTTACAATATCTAGCATCAGAAATATGTACAGCAGCACGCCCCTGGATAGGCATTCCACTTTCAGCCACATTTATAAAAGGAAGCGTTACTTTTCTTTTGAAAACAGCACCTACTTCAAGCGCCATTCCAATCATACTAAAACAATCTGCACGATTAGCAGTTAATTCCATTTCAAAAATCACATCATCCAAATCATACAAAGTATGAAAGTCGACCCCCACTTGCGTATCTGCAGGAAGAATCATAATTCCTTCCTTATTGACACCGGGGAATAAATTCTCGTCCAAACCAAGTTCACTACAGGAACACATCATTCCTGCCGATTTAACGCCACGAAGTTCACCCGCTTTGATTTTTATATCACCATACTTTAGTCCGCCAGGGGTTCCAGCATCATGTTTTGCAGGCACATGCGCTCCATCTAATGCTACGGGAACAATCAATCCTTCCTTTACATTATTTGCCCCCGTTACAATTTGAATGGAATCTGGTCTGCCAACATCCACATGGCAAATAACCAGCTTATCCGCGTTAGGATGCTTTTCGACCGATAAGATCTTTCCGGTAACAACCCCACTAATCCCTTTCCCAGGATAAATGACACGTTCAACTGGTATTCCATCTATCGTCAGAGTCTCTGCCATTTCTTCCGGATCAAGACCTTTTATATCAACAAGCGTTCCCAACCATTTTAAAGAAACATTCATTTTCTCTCCTCCCGATCAGAACTGTTCCAAGAATCTGATATCATTTTCATAGAAATTTCTGAGATCATCAATTCCATAAAGCAACATAGCAATGCGCTCAATTCCCATACCAAAAGCAAACCCACTTACAATGTTTGGATCATATCCATTTAATTTCAGAACCATGTTGTGCACCATACCGCAGCCAAGTATTTCAAGCCAATCGGGATCATTACTTTCAGAATGTGTTCTGGAAGCAAAGGAAATATCAACTTCTGCTGAAGGCTCTGTAAAAGGAAAATAACTCGCACGAAAACGAATTTTTGTATCAGCCCCAAACAAATCCTTCAGAAATATTTCCAAAGTCCCTTTTAAATCAGAAAATTTAATACCCTTATCAACAACCAATCCTTCTACCTGATGAAATACTGGAGAATGGGTTGCATCATTATCCCACCGAAAAACTTTTCCCGGTGCAATCATTCTGATTGGTGAATTAGGTATATGCTTTCGAAGTGTCCGAACCTGCACAGGAGATGTGTGAGTACGAAGTAAAATTTCAGAAGTAATATAAAATGAATCCTGCATATCGCGGGCAGGGTGGTCTTTAGGTAAATTCAAGCACTCGAAATTATAAAAATCTTCTTCAATCTCAGGGCCCTCTTCTACAGAATACCCCATTCGAATAAATGATTTCATAATTTCACGTAAAGCCTTATCAAGTGGATGAATATGTCCTGACCTTTGGTGACGTGCAGGAAGTGTTATATCAACTATTTCACTTCTGATTTTTTCTTCAAGTTTTTTTGCTTTCAATTCTTCCAGTTTTTCGGTGAATTGCTTCTCAACCGTTTCCCTGATTGTATTGGCAAGAGCTCCCATAACAGGGCGTTCCGATTCGGATAAATCTTTCATTCCACGGAGAATAGACGTTAATTTCCCTCTTTTTCCGAGAAATGCCACTTTAGTATCCTGAAGCTCTTTTTCATCAATGCATATACGAATCTGTGCCTCTGCATCAGATTTTAATCTCTTTAATTCGTCTTTCATAAATTCGATAATATACGTTTGGATTCGTTCCGTAATCTCGTTCAACGAAAATTTTTCTTCCCCTTGGTATTTCTTTAAATCACCAAGAATTCCTACCATTTGACTTCTTATTGCTGCAGATGCTTCTTTTGACGCAATATTATCTCGGCAATTATTGAGAAGCCCCAGTGCCTTTACCCGTAGTTTCTCCAGTTCAGCCATCTTTCATTCCCCCTTCACGTTACAGATGATCTCTTTTTAACATTCGAAAAAACAAAAAAATACAAAATAAAAAACTCACCCCTAAAGGGGCGAAGTTCATTTCGCGGTACCACCCTGATTTCTCACTTGAAAACTTTAACGCAGCTTTACGTTCAGCCTACTCTATTCAGCAGAATGCTCCGAAGTGAAATGGAAATCCCTATCCCACCGGTGTCTCACTATCACCGACTCCCTGAATGGATTAAAAGAAAACCTCTCTTCATCATTACAAATGATAATATGAAATTATTGTAGCATCATGAATATAAATGTCAAGATGCTGCAATAATACCTTGATTCACTAATAATTAAGTATGATTAAAATGTTGCCTCATTAGCAATAACTAACCTTTGTACCTGATTCGTACCTTCATAAATCTGCATAATTTTTGCATCACGCATATATTTTTCCACCGGGTTCTCTCTGGAATAACCATTACCTCCCATAACTTGTACGGCAGTCGTTGTTACTTCCATTGCTGTATCTGATGCAAAACACTTTGACATGGCGGAATATAATCCGGCTTTTTTATCTTTATTCATTTGTGCAACACATGCTTTATAAGTAAGGATTCTGGCCGCCTCAGTTTTCATAACCATATCGGCAATCATCTGCTGCACCATTTCAAAAGTTGCAATTTTTACGCCAAACTGTTTTCTATGGTGAGAATATGCCACAGCAACCTCAATCGCAGCCTGGGCAATCCCAACTGAAATAGCCGCAACAACAGGACGTGACATCTGCAGCGTCTGCATAGCAATCATAAATCCGCGCCCTTCTTTTCCTACTCGCGCAGAATCCGGTACAAAGCAGTCCTCAAAAATAATTTCAGCCGTCGCTGAAGCACGGATCCCCATCTTATCCTCTTCTTTGCCAATGGAAATTCCTTTTGTATCAGCATCTACAAGAAATACAGTAAGACCTCTGATTCCGCCTCCTTCTCTTGTATTGGCAAAAAGAGTAATCTTGTCAGCAATAGGAGCATTTGTGATAAAACATTTTGTCCCATTTAAAATATAGCCGCCTTCAACTTTTTCAGCACGACAGGAAACCGCCCCCGCATCAGAGCCTGCTCCGGGCTCTGTTAACGCAAAACATGCCATTCCTCCCCGGTTTAGACAGTCAAATAAATCCCTCTTCTGCATATCACTCCCCGCAAAAAGAATAGGGAATGACGCTAGAGAGTTTGCTGCACAAATTGTAGCAACACCGGCACATCCTTTTGATAATTGTTCACTGATTAAAGCACCCGTCAGCAAATCTATCCCTGCTCCGCCATATTCTTTCGGCACAGACAATTGTGTCATTCCGGATTCCTTCAGAACCTTCAGCAACTCTTCATCCATGACTCCGCTTTTGTCAATCCGAAGAGCACGCGGCGCAATTTCTTTTTCGGTAATTGTTTTCGTCAGGTCTATTAATTCCTGTTGTTTTACATCTACTGAAAAATCCATCTATTCCTCCCCAATATACAAGATTCGCTGAAACATCGTTTATTATTATAGCAGATAAATAACGTTTTTCCATTTCAATATTTAACAGAGTAATATTCTTACAAAATTATAACTCAGTAAAAGGTCTGATGCCTGTACATAGGGCAATGCTCCTTTACTCATAGTGTAGTGCGTCAATTGGATTTAGTTTTGCTGCCTTCTGCGCAGGATACAATCCAAAAACTAAACCAATAATAACCGAAAACAGGAAGGATCCTATAATCGGCAGAGGAGAGATAACAGAAGACATACCGACTATGTGTGGAATCAATAGCGCTATCGACACACCTACAATAATTCCAATTAAACCACCGGCAATGCTTACCGTAATGGATTCAATCAAGAACTGGACAATAATCATATGGTAAGTCGCACCAATCGCCTTTCGTATACCAATTTCCCTGGTACGTTCAGTCACAGATACCAGCATAATATTCATAATTCCGATACCACCGACCAAAAGGGAAATTGCAGCTATACTTCCAAGAAAAACAGTTAAAGTCTGTGTAGTCGATTCCATAGTTTCAAGTAAATCTTGAGAGTTCTGAATGTTAAAGTCATCTTCTTTACCAATAACAATACGGTGGCGGGTCCGAAGCAAATTAGTTACATCCGCCTCAATCTGTGGTAAAACATTACTGTCATCAGCAGTAAGTACAATTCTGCTTACATAAGTAATCCCCATCATACGTTCCTGAACGGTGGTAAATGGACTGAGTATCCGATCATCCTGATCTATGAATGAGTAACCTTTACTTTCCAACACGCCAATAACTGTAAACGGATTCCCTTTAATTCTAATTTTTTGCCCGACCGGTGACTCTGATCCAAAAAGGCCTGTTGCTACCGTTTTACCAATTACACAGACTCGTTCGCGGCCAGTATACTCCTGTTCATTCCAATAGCGTCCCTCTGCTATTTTCAAATCAGAAATAGATAAATAATCCGATGTTACACCATAAACATTTGTTGTCCAATTCTTATTACCACTGACTACTACATAGCTGTTACTTACTAATGGTGCCGCGTTAGATACATTAGGTAAATTCTTGACTGCCAGATAGTCTTTATAAGTCAAACTTTGCATAGAACCGGCTGCAGGTCTGACCCCAGGCTTTCTTGACGTTCCCGGAATAATAGTAATCTGATTGGAACCAAGACTTGCGATATTATTTTCAATATCCGCACGAACGCCGTATCCCAATGACATCAAGGCTATTACAGCTGCTACACCAATAATAATTCCCAACATCGTCAGAAGTGATCGCATTTTATTACTGAAAATTGAGTCAAAAGCCATCAGTATGCTTTCAAAATAAATATTTGTCATTCTAATTTTCCTCTTATATCTTTACTGATATGTCCGTCAGAAAGAATTACATGTCTTTCAGCATAATTAGCCACGCCTAACTCATGAGTCACTAAGATAACCGTTTTCCCGGATTGATATAAATTTGAAAAAATTTCCATGACTTCTTTTGTTGACTTGCTGTCTAAATTGCCGGTTGGTTCATCTGCCATGATTATAGAAGGATCATTAATAAGTGAACGGGCAATCGCAACACGCTGGCGCTGTCCTCCTGACATTTCAGCAGGCATATGGTGTATACGATCTCCTAAACCAACAGCCTCAAGCATTCTCTGCGCCCGCTGTTTTCTTTCATTTTTATATACATTTCCGTAAATCATGGGGAGGATCACGTTATCCAACGCAGATAACCGAGGTAATAGATTGAAACTTTGAAATACAAATCCTATAGTATGATTTCGGTAAGAATCCCAGTCTTTATCTTTATATTTTTTTGTGGAAATTCCATTTATAATCAAATCTCCGGTATCATATCGGTCAAGACCTCCAACGATATTAAGTAATGTAGTTTTACCGGAACCGCTAGGCCCTAAGATTGCAACGAATTCATTGTCACGAAAATTCAAACTCACATTATTGAGGGCAGTTTGCACAAAATCACCGGTTGTATATTTTTTTGAAATATTTTTAATTTGCAGCATAAATCCTCCTAAGAATTTTAAGTAGATGTATGGGTAATTTATATATATCAATTATAAAAAAGACAAAGCTAAAATCCTATAAATATGTTATGTCTATATAAGAGTATTCTTTAAAATTTATGCCCGCCAAAAAATAATAAATTTTCTTATACAAAACCCAATAATATCATAACTATAGTTTATAAATAAAATAACAATATTTTGTTAACAAATTTTTGTTAACAAATAATTATTTAGGAGTATAATTAAAGAAAAGAGGAAACAAAATGAATGAAGTTCATTTTAATAAGTGTTTACGCTAAACAGCCACTGACAAAAGGGAGGGGCATTATATATTAAAGGATAGGTGTGGATATGAAAAAAAGATATATTGAGTTGCATCTTCATTTAGATGGAGCAATTACGCCTGATATAGCAAAAGATTTGGCAGCATTGCAGAAAATAAAACTTCCATATAAAGACGAACGTGAATTAGAAAAAGCTCTTATGGTTTCTAAAGATTGTAGAAGTTTAAATGAGTTTTTGGAATGCTTTAAATTACCTTGTAGTTTACTGCAGACAAAAGAAGGAATAGCGAGAGCTGTTTATTTGGTTCAGGAAAACATAAAAAGACAAGGTGTAGTATATGCGGAAATAAGATTTGCACCACAACTTCATATGGATAAAGGTTTGACTATGAGAGAAGTTATTGAAAGTGCTTTGGACGGATTAAAGAAGTCTGATTTGAAATGTAATCTTATTTTATGTTGTATGAGAATGGCTGATAACAAAGAACAGAATTTAGAAACAGTTAAACTTGCAAAAGAATATTTGATAAATGAAGAAAGCAGTGAAGATTACGGAGTAGTTGCACTGGATTTAGCAGGAGCTGAGGCATTATATAAAACAGAACAATTTATTGATGTTTTTAAACTTGCAAACGAATTAAATGTACCATTTACTATACATGCAGGGGAGGCCGATGGCGCAGAAAGTGTAAAAAAAGCAGTTGAATTTGGCGCAAAAAGAATAGGACATGGAGTAAGAAGTGTAGAGAATTTGGCACTTATGAAAGCACTTTCAGAGAAAAAAATATGTTTGGAAATGTGTCCTACAAGTAATTTGCAGACAAAAGCAATTGAAAAGATTGAAGATTTTCCGATAAGAGAGTTTATGAAATTAGGAATTCCTGTTACAATTAATACAGATGATATGGCAATATGTGGAACGGACATGGGGCATGAGATGAACTTAATAAGAAATAAATTTGACATTACGGATAATGAAGAAAGTGAAATTTATGCAAATGCAGTAAGATATTCATTTGCTAAAAATAAGATTAAAAAACAACTAATGGAGGTACAATAATGGCAGAAAAAGTAGAATTTTCCAGCAAGCAGATGTTGGATTGGATGGGATATATTGCAGATATGTTGCAGATAAGTCCGGAAAAAATTAAGTTGTTAAATACATGCAGCAAAAGAAGAAATGTATTGGCAACAATAGCAACTCATAAGAGAGTTTTGATTTTTGCTGATGAAACAAATGAAAATATGCTTTATAAATTATGGGAAGCAGGATACGGCGATTATGAAATGTATTACGGACAAGGATATGAGCCGGGTGAAATGAAACACTGTAAAGTATTTGAACTCATGGATGTAAATATAAGTGGACCTACAGTTATTTTTGTAGTAAATGAAAATACACGTGAGTCTATGATATTTGGAATGAAAAATGAAAACTTTTCAACAGGTAGTGTAAAATATGTTGGACACGAAATACGTTCCGTAATTATGAATAAGTTAGAAATGGATGTAAGGGATACAGTGCTTATAGCCAGTGGTGAAAGTATTGTAATTGAAGCATCAATGGTTGCATATGAAGGTGTGGTAATTGCTGTTGAAAGAGATAAAGGTTCACTTGCTTCAATGGAAGAAAATGCAGCAAAATTTGGAGTACATAATGTGGAAATAGTATCGGATTTAACAGAAGAAGTATTAAAGGATAAGCCGGTTCCAAGACTTGCTTTTCTAGTTGCACAAAAGGATACAATTGAGCAGGATATTGTAACACTTAAAAAGATAAATCCAGACATGAAAATTATAATATATACTTTAGAGCTTGATATACTTTCAGATATTCCATATTTATTCAAGAAACATGGAGTTAATTTGTCTGAAGTAATGCAGATATCTGTTTCAAAGACAGATAAGGACAGTGTATTTGTTGCACAGCCTGCACCATGGATAATTTCAGGTGAATAAAGGGGCATGCCAAAGGTCTTTCACACACTTATGAGTAAACTTATGTGGGCTTATACCTTTTGACCATTGGTAATATATATAATATTTAATATAAGATGCTGTTTCGATAGCAAATTTAATTTGC
>OJNO01000953.1_pt1 | contig 10996 bp, 13 predicted proteins | sample 1597761 | NCBI WGS metagenome assembly OJNO01 (sample SAMN00265071, study PRJEB22529) | human gut metagenome
AGTAATAAATTGTTTCTGAGACAAGCTTGTAAATGCGCTTGCTTTTTCCTCTTCTGGAGTAACACCCCAAAGCCCAGTACCAATTTTCCCGTTTCCGGTAGATACATAAAGAGTAAATACGTTATCCGGCAAAAATCTTTTAGGCGTTCTTGTGGTATTTTCTCTGTTGGCAATTCCGTACATATCATCATCAATTACCATAGTGAGACCATAAAGGCTAAGCAACAGGTTTGAAACTTCCGCAGGAGTGATTGCCATTCCGACAAAATTTACTCCCTTAATAGCTTTCATGATTCCTTCGTTCTTAAGCATATAAGATCTCATCTTGGTAGAAGTCAGTACAGTATTGACAACATATCCCTTATCAAGAGCCATCTGGACCATATCCGCAATATCACCAAGAATATCATGAGTAGTATCTTCCCAGCCTTTCAGTGCCTTAAACTTATTTACTTTGAAGTCAATAGCAAAATTAAGACCATTTTCGTTAATAGTCATTTTACCGGTAGACATAACCTCCATTTTTGCGATTTCAGTTCTTGTCTTTACAGAATCAGACAGCCGACCCATGTCGTCATATACATAGTCAATCAGGTTGCTTTCTCTTACGCCATGATTCAGTAACTGGCGTAATCTTTCAGACTGGTTGATTTTTTCTTTAATCAACAGTTTTTCTATACTTACTTTTTCAAATCCTGGTCTTACGCCGATAGCAGCTTCGGTATCAAATGCGTGTACCATAGCCGCAGTAGGCAGATCCATTCCCTCGGAAAGTCTTTCGTACTCTGCTTCAAGGTTCTCGGTCTTGATATCAGGGAAAAGACGATCACCAACATAGTTTCTTGCAATAGAATAGTTCTGTGAAAAATCCAGTCTATCCTTGTCTGTAATCATAGATAATACACTAGACATATTTCTTTACCTCCGTAATTTAATCAAAATAAATGCCGTTCGCCTTAAGGGCAGTTTCGGCACCACTGTCAACAGTAACAGGCAGATTTTCCTTAATTACTCTGCCGGCAACAATTACGGAAATAGGTTTTTTATCATCATCCGTAATGTCAACATCTTCAAAAACAATTCCCTTTGCAGAAGAATCGTTAGTAGGTACTACTGCTCCGGCTTTAATTATTTTTTTATCGCCTACCGTAGTAGCCATTGCCTTAGTACCTTCAAATGTCTTTAATACAAGTCCAACTTCACTGGACAAAATATTTACACCAGATGTATAACTGGTAGTTTTCATATAAGCCATCTTTATACCTCCAAACTTATTGTTCGATTACGTAGCGTTGATTGTATTTTTTAGCCATTTCAGCGCCTTTACTTTCAGTTTCATCTTTTCCACCATTACTGCCGCCGCCCGGAATATCCTGATTTTGAGCAATCTCTTGTTCCTTTGCCTGTGCCGCAGCCGTTTCTTTTTCGGACATAATCTTTCCAAGTTCTGCATAGTCAATACTTCCATCATCTTTAACAATGGTTTTCGCTTGATCCGCAGTAATTTTAAAATTTGTCATTGCTGCTTCTCTCTGATCTCTAATTGCATTAGATTTCTGCATTTCTGCTATTTGCTTATGAGCAGTTTCTAAATCCTTGTTTGCTTTTTCAAGTTCCGTAAGATTTCCAGCTTCTAATTCGTCAATCTTTTCCTGCAACTCATCAGCCTTTTCAGCTTTTTCTTTGTACTGCTTTGTCTTATCTTTTTCTTTTTGGGTCTCGCCATTCAATTGATTCAGATAATTACTGATCTGATCTTCTGTAGGCTCTTCAACTCCAATTGAAATAAGATTTTGCTTTGCCTGTTCTCTTGTCATAAGATTACCTCCGTTCACTACGCTTTTTTACGTTGTTCGCTCAACATGTGATTTCTCCTGTTTAACGCACAGGTGCATATTTTATAAAATAAAAACAGCCACCTTTTACTCAGTAACTGTTTCATTTTGCTTATTATTTATTTGATCCACTATGTTTTGGGCCTTAACTTCCTGCTCTTCTGCATCGTCAATTGTTTTGTAAATATTGTCAATATAAGGTTTCGATAAAAGAAACGTCTTTTCTGCGTCCCCCCACAATCCAACCGTTTTGATTGCAATAATTGGATGTATTCCCGCTTGCAAAAGGACGGTCAATGTCTGTGCTTTTGTGTACATATTGTCTTGCGGACTATGATTTATCTGCACGTCAAAATCTCTAACAGAAATTCCTAGGTCTTCACCAGAAAGTCTTATTACATTAAGTGCAACTACCGCAAGTCTTTTTTCCGATGTTTTAACAATTGGATCTTTTAGTTTTGCCCTTGTCTTTGAGAAATCCCAACCGTTTCTTAATTCTACGGCTCCCTGCGTATCGCCTCCGGTATTCCCCTGTTTATTTGGAATTGCCAGAATTGAAAGAGCATTATCCCATAAATCTTCTTTTGCCACCTGACATTGACTTTGATTCAATTCTTGTGTCATTATGTCAACATCAGATTTATTGTCTTTATTTATGGACTTTACTACCAACGCATGGCTTTCTTTCATTTTTCTAAATGTTTCTTCATCAACTTCACAATTTATAAACTTAACCCAGTATTGAACAAACTGTTCGATACCATCCATTCTGTTTGATTGCATATTGTTTATTGAATCGAGAATACCAGAAACAAGTTCGATATCTGATATTCTTTCATGATTATTTGGAAACTCAACAATGGGAATTTCGCCATAAGTGTGAAGTTTTGATTCAATAACCTTGCTATCAACTATTCTAAATGACATTGTGTTACTAAATGCCATTTTATAGAATTTTCCTTTTTCGTCTTTTAGTTCCTGCACCGCAAGTATTGGTTCTTCTGTGCTTTCGTTGTATATAACAAACGTATTGATAGGTGTTGGTGCCACTATCCGGAAAGGAATGTCTCCATTTTTAGGCTGTATCGCTTTAAAAGATGTTCCAGTAGCCGATTGCCATTCTCCAGCCTTAATGTCTTTTTCCTGCTTGTTAGCATCTGACATAAAGTCATTTAATGTATCAACTGCTTTATTTACCTTTTCATCATCTTTCCTACTGATAAACTGAACCGGTTCTCCATATGTCTGTCCAACCTTAAACTGCACAATCTCATACGCATGATTTTCTACAACTTTGTTGGTTATATCTTCGTTCGTTATTTTTTGGCGATAAAGTATTGGCTGATCTCCCTTGTAGTAATCCCACAAATATTTGATTACTGATTTATTCCAGTAAAACACACCAATACATTTTCCAATAACTTCAACTACATTGTCAGGAGTTATGGATTCCGCGTTTGTATATGCAATTTTTCGTCCATACTGTCCTTTGACAATCTCTTGAAGTTGTACACGGTTCATTTTTACACCACCTAAACAAATCTCATTCCGCTTGAAGTCGTTCGTTCAAGCATTTTCGTTACTGTTACTTTTGCCGTTACCGGATCATACAAAATTCTCTTCTTGCACTTTTTACAATTAAAAGCCAAATTCATTTTTGTGATTCCGTTATGGCTTCCTACTTTTCTTCCGCACTGCGGACAATATACTGTAACCATATGCCTTTCCCCTTGCAATAAAAAAGGCACCGCAATACGCGATGCCAAAAACTTTCTTTATTTCCTAGTATAATAATATCACAACTCATATGTGACATTCCATGACATCTTTTATTTTTTTACAAATATTCATCACCAAATTTTTCTTCAAATTGACGCAATGCTTTTCCGTGAAGCCGAATTGTCTGTCGATATGAGTAATCCATTTCCACGGAAATCTTTTCAAATGATTTCTTTTCGATATAATGGGAAAAAAGCACATTATAAACGTTTTCGTTCTCCATACTATCAATTTGACTAATGATTTTTTGTTTTTTTTCAGTAAAATCATCAATTATCTTATCAAGATTTTTTTCCATTTCATCAATTTTAGCATATGTGTTTCCAATACGATCAACGTTTGGTGTACTTCTTACGCGTTCTTCGGTTGACACAGCAGAAATACTACAAGACAATTCTCTTAATTGAGATATTTCTGCTAATTTGTTATTTATCATTCGGTTCAATCTGTTTATTTGGTTTAAATATTCTTTTGTTGTCATCAATAACACCCCCTAAATGGATTTACTGTTGCTTCTACTTTTGCAACCTTATTACCTTGTGTTATTCTTAACGCAAAGTTAGAAAACACATCTGGAACATCATCTAACTGCTTTCTCCCGGAAACAGAATACTGTTTTAACAACGACATCATCACTCCGTATGGTTCGTTAGGCTTATACAATGATGGATCCTTGAATATTACGTGCTGTAAAATCCAGTTAGAACACTGGAAAATTCTTGCTTCTTTGTTTGTCTCTGTCGGTGTGTCTGTAATATTGCATATCCATCCTTTGCTTTCGACACGTTTATTTACTTCCATACCAACGCGGTCTCCACCAGCATTTCTCTCAAACTCGCATTCCTGCACTTGATTATTCACCAGCACATTAGCGGAATTTTCATACTGCATCTCATAATCCGCCGTATTATCACACACACAATCGACGCAATAGTAATCTTCTCCATATTTCTGCAATACTGGAAGTACAAAATAGTCTGTTCCTTTCCCCTTTGTGTCGCATTGACTGGTAATTATCTCTGGTTCTCCGTGTGGCAGATTAAGATAACGTCGAATCTTATCTTCTGGAAACAGTAAGCCCTCTCGCTCTATTGGATCCTGCTTGTACAGACAACGATAAGAGATTTCGTCCATAAGTAACTGTATATCTTCAAAATCTTTTACCGTATATCCCCCAAACTCAAAGTCAAAATTGCTTTCTCCAGTTACTGGATCAATGTCTGGCACTGATATTACTTTTACTCTTTTGTTGCCCTCATAGGCCTGTATAATGCGTCCAATGACATCGCGGACACTCCACCTCGTAGCAATATGTATCTCTTTACATGGGTTTCCATCCTCGTCCGGAATCTTTCTCTGTCTTGCATCTACAGCATATTTTCCCCACAACTTATCAAGGTAAAGTGGATTTAATGCTTCTTCAATACCACCGATCATGTCATCTACAAGCAAAAATTTATTCGCACGCACTTTTCCGGCATTCTTACTTCCAACGGACGTACATTGAACAGACTGGAATGGCTTATACTTTCCTACATTAAACGTTTCCAACTTTGCATTTGTGCTTGTTACTTTGAGCCTTGGAAATATCTCGTTCCATGTGTACTCGTCTGCGTTCGTTACGATGTCATATACGCCATCATAGTACATTCTGGTAATGTCGCCACTATGTGAATAAAAAAGGTTATATCCGTTCGAATACCAGCCTATAACGGCAGAATGGAAAAACTTTTCGATCGTCGTGTTGTGCGTAATGATATAATCATCCGTAATATACAAGTGGCACGGATCATCAATCATAATGCACTGACATTCTTCTCTACCGATATACTCAACTGACTTTATAAATCGCTTTACATTTTTTCTTTGTGGATTGTATTTTTCTTTATGTCTTGATAGTGCAAATACAGATTCGTTTTCTTTGAAAAACTGTATCGTTAGCCTATGAGACGGTTTGCATTCAATGAATTTTCCGTCTTTTTTATATCCGGAATTCCTAACTGTTTCATGCACATATCCTCCTAGCGAATGCACCAAGTCTTTGACATTTTGCGCCAGTTCTTCAGAACACGTAGTATACTCAATACTTGTTTTTTCGCAACTTCCATCTGTATCTAGCAAACCTCGCAATAACCATAATCTTTGTTCATTTGAAGCATGCTGATAATCATTTGGTATAAACTTATCTTCGCTTTTTTTGCCAAACAATCCGTATTTTTTCAATGCAATAGAAACAAGGCTTCCATTTTTTGTATTGTTCCCCTCATGTCCAACAACTGCGTAATCATAGTTCGACACATGTTTGAGTCTATATCCGTTTGGAAGATAGCGGTTCATCCTGTCAACAATTTCCATATCTGATGTAGAAAATCGAACCGAACCACCAGACAATCCACCATCACCAAGTAATGCTCCCATTACATATGGGTGCAATAACAACTCTTTTTGTGGAAAATCAATCGGTTTTACATAGTCGATTGAATAATTAGACCGTTTTCCGCTTTCTACGGTCAATTTTTTCATCAAATCAGACAATGTAATTGTTCTTTGTCTATGAACTCCTGTTTTAGATTCATAGATACGATCTTCTCTGTTTTGGACGGTCCATAAATGTTCGTCAGAGCAACGGCATTTTGAACCATCATCAAGTGTCATTTCATATATATCTCGTTTTCCTTGCGGATAAACTCCAACGACATTGGCAACGTTCCCATTTCCAGCGACAACTTTTGAACCAACTTTTATATCTCCCATTTTCACAAATCCGTCCGGTGTAAGCACTTTTGAATACATTGGCTGCGCTTTTCCAGTCCCCGGTGGAAGAGATATGCACAAAATGTCGTATTTGTCATCTATCATCCCTTGCAAAGCATCTATAAGACCAATTTTTATAAATTGCTTTCTCCGCGGCATATAAAACCGCTCTTTCGGCAATCTTTTCTTCTCAATGTACCTGAAAAAACTATCAACAACCTTGTTTCTGGCTTCCAAAAGCAAAACCTCATACAATTTATCTAAGATTTCGTATGAAACATCGTTTTCAAAGCAATATTTTTCCAGGTCCCATGAATTTCCCCCGGTGGAATCCTTGATAAATTGCTCTATAATCTCTTTTGCTCGACTAGTGAGTATCAATCCATACTTGATATCTTTTTCTCTCTCTATGGCTACTTGACAAGCCTGCACGTATGCTTCAATAGCATCTTCGTCAATGCCATTTTGCTTTATGTAATTTTCATATTCTTGGATTCTTTGCCGCAATTCGGCTGACATAAAGATACACCTCCACAGAAAGCGGAAGTGTGTTTACTTCCGCCTATAATTTTTTTAGGTTAGCAACTAACTCCATTTGTTAGCCGGTAATGGTTTAATTCACTTTCTTGAACTCCAAGCAACTAAGTTTGCCATCCTTATCCCTTTTCCACGAGGAAGTCCAATGTCCGACACTGTTATCATTTTTATTATTTGGAACTCTATTTACAGTAGTGTCCGTAAGAACACTTTGAGGAAAACTTAAATCATCTACAATTATTCCTTTTTTATGGCAACAAAATGTACTCGTATAATGGTTTCGTTCATCAGAAATCGTTCTACAATCTATAACATTTCCGTTTGCAATACAATCGCTTAAGTATTTGCAATTATCGCATTTCGTGTCTTTCTCTACATATTTTTCCAGAAACACGTCCGATTGCTTTCTTTTACGTCGCCATACATAAAAAACAATTCCTATAACAATCACGAGTGCAATTATCAATACAATTTTACTCATTTTTCATAAACCTCTCAAAATCTTTCCTGCACTTAGGGCATAAATCAAAGGCATTTACCTTTTCATAAGCATATTTTCTAACTAAAAGTCCGCTTATTCTATAAACCTTTTTCAGAAACATACTTCTTTCATTTTCGTTTATTTCTGCGCCACACCTATAGCAAGTGTTCCATTCTTTTTGATGTTTCATCCTTCCACAAACTTTACTTTTTTTGAGTTTTCATATATTCCTCGCGTATCGTCCTAAATACCTTGTCTTGTGCAACTGCCATTCTTTCAAATGATGTTTTAGGTTTTACTCCGTAGTTTTCTAATGCGTATTTTTCAACTGCGGATCTTGATATATCTATTCCTTTTTGGTAATCTGTTTCAGAATTATTCATTACATGCCAACTTTCTATTACATAATCAAATTTCCAAAATACCCAATTTTTCATAAACTTTTGCAATCTTTGGAAATTGAATCGCTATCCAATCAATCATTGTTTCTTCATGTCCAAAACTTTGTGCATGTTCAAAATTTGCTTGCAAACCACTTTCTGCTAAAAAAGCATGTACAATTTCATGTCTAAGCGACTGATTTTGAAGTCTCTTAAAATTTCCGACATTATTGTAATTGTCTCCCCTTATGCATATTACACGATTAAAATAATCACAAAAGCCGTCAATCTCTTCATCTTTTAATGTTTCTTCCCTTATCGTGTATGTAGTTCCTAAAATATCAACTTCATTCATTCTAACACCAACTTTCTAAGAACCGTTCATAAAGATATTTCCAAAATGGAAATCATTTAGTGCTTTTTCTAATTCGTCTTTGTACCTAAATGGACTTAAAGGACTTTTTATTTCTTCCCTCAATATAGGCTGCATATTGTCTATCAAAATACCTTGTGTAGCACTTGCAAGATTTTGTGGTGGCAAATCCGCTAAAGCGCATAACTCCATTCTTTTATTGTCACATTTTTCAGATTTAGGGCAACTTTTACATTTTTCTGCTAATTTACTTAAAGATTCTGCCATTACTACACCAACTTTCTACCGATAATCACATTGCCCCTTAAAACAAATTATCTGGAAACTCTTCTCCATTTATAAGTTTCCAGAAATATTTGCTGATTGTTGGCGGGCTAACTCCAACGTACTTTGCCGCTTTTGTCATACTCATTTTGCATTGCGCCCATTGATTGTACGCATAATAAAATTTTTCCTTGTCAATCTTATGTACGCCTTTTGCCATTTTTCTTCACTCCTTTAATTTGCGGAATCTGCATGGCGAATCTGCCGATTTCTTACCTTGCCGGATTCCAGCAACGACCATGCAAATATAATGAATGGGGTTCTGTTGCCCTGATAGTATAAGGCAACAAAGCAAGTGATGGGATTCGAACCCATAATTTAATATTGCCCCTCATGGCATATACACTTGCATAATGACCGCATCCAGGGCTTTTCACTACAGTAGATAAAGCCCAACTACAGTAGTGTGTCGTTTAGATACGGTCATAGGTGCCATTTGGCACCGTTTGATTTTATCGTCTTTTCTGACGCTCAAAATCTCAAAATGCTTGCTAAAAGCAATGTCATTTATACTGCCGGCCAACGGCAATGTTTTTGGATGAGTGCGGACTTGAACCGCACGGCTGACCTTTTGCGCGCAACAATCACATAAATTCATGCTCGCCTAATATATCAGGATCCTTGACATCTCGGTAAAGAATAAAAATACGCTGCCTGCCCCTTGCATCATCCAACACAAGCCAAGTCATGAACGATGAAAAGATTGTTTAATCTGAATAATTCCTTGGCTTGTCCTTATTTGATTTTTTTTAGTAGACTGACACCTTGTCACCACTACCAAAGTATATCGCCGTGTCGTTTACTCGGCTTAGGCGATAATCGGATTGCAAGGATTCGAACCTTTTACCCCACGAGATCAGACACATCTCTTCCCAAATGCATCCAGCCAAGTATGCGGCAATCCGTTTTGTGTGCGTGATGAAAATGACAAAAGGCACGCACACACATCATAGAAAGGAGTGTTTCCCCATGTAATGAGAAACTCTAAAAACCACCGACTGTAACGGCACCGCTCTGGAAAGCAAAACTTGATTTTCACATCATCAATAGGGAGGAACTATTAAACCTGCCTAAATTCTGCCATGACATTTGACCGCCACAGCAGAAATCAAATATGAGGTATTATGAAAAAGGTATTTCAACCAAATACCGACTGTCACGGCACCGCTGATCTCGGTGTTTGATTTCCACAGTTTGGAACTCGGCTAAGCCCCGTAAACCGTACAGACATTTGACCGACCTGCACGGTGTAAAGAAAAAGGACAAGTTATATCAAAAAATTCTAACTACCTAGTATTATGTTCAAGTGTCCAGCACCTATAAGTGCGCTCACTCGATTAAATTCTTCCTGCGCGGCTTTTTCTGATTCATACGCGCCTAGCAAATAATTTTTACCGTTTTCTAACTCGGCATTTATTGTCATTCCATCTCGTCTCAACACTGCTCTGTCTAACGGGATAGATATATCTTGGCTTTGTGAAACTATTCTCATTCGGCTCAACCTCCGTTTTTTGTTTTTGGGGATATTGGGGGGACTTAATAGGGCGAACGTACGTTCGTATATAGACCCCCTCCCCCTCTTCCAGTCCATTCGGTGCGGATCTGCTAAAATCTCCGCCGCGTCCGCTCATCTGTTCGGGTTTTGTTTGCTTTCTTTCGCTCTCTTGGACAAACCATAGTTTGTCAAATAGAGTAAGTCAATATGTAGTGGTCATTTCTTCCTCTGCCACTATATCTTGTTTTTCTGCCGATTCCAACACTTGAACCGGTGCAGATTCTCCAAGTTTTGGTAAATCAGCTGCACCCAATGAAGCGCGCTGGGCATTCTCTCGTGATACTCCTGGCAGATTCCAGCGGAATTGATGATTGAGAATAGCCAAGATTCCCATGGCTTTATTCCCTGCCGTTGACAGTTTGGCGCTTAATGATTCTTCACGCAAAGCGTCTATTTTTTGCGTGAGGCGATAAGGGGCATCGCTTAATCTCCCCGGCTTATTCGTCGCCCACGCGTTAATCACATCACTTGAAATCCCTGTAAGAAATGAAAAGCCTGCCCTTGATATCTCTTTATCATTCATAACGCATAAATAGGCATATGATTCCAATATCTTCTCCAGCTTTGATATGTCGTATCTATTGCAGTTAGATTTCTGAACTGCTCCAGGGATTTCAATATTTCGTTTATCCCTTAAAATATCCCTGTCTTTAAACAAACATCTGTTTGCATACATCAACGCACCATTCCAGATATTCTGTGGTTCTTTGCTCATGTCTTTTATAGGCGGTTTTTTCATTCTGCAATATTCATCTATGCAGGCGGCTATTTGGCTGTCATAAACTTCCGGCATCTGCTCCGCCTCAATCTGTTCTAATTCGATTTTTTCGGCATTTCCATTTTCTGCCATATTAGCCACCTCCTGAATGATTCCAGTACAGCCCACTTTATTCTGCCCGGCTCTGTCTGATCTGATCTATCTTATCCGACCTCGTCCGCTTTGGTCTGATCTGGTCGGCTTGTGTTGTCCTATACTTT
>OJNO01000973.1_pt1 | contig 10860 bp, 8 predicted proteins | sample 1597761 | NCBI WGS metagenome assembly OJNO01 (sample SAMN00265071, study PRJEB22529) | human gut metagenome
CCCCCAGGTACTGATTTTGGACGACAGTTCCTCCGCCCTGGATTTTGCCACGGACGCTGCTTTACGCAAAGCGCTGAAAGAGCAGACCCATGGCATGACGGTATTTATTGTTTCCCAGCGCGCTTCCGCTGTGCAGCGTGCGGACCGCATTCTGGTGCTGGATGACGGCAATCTGGTGGGCAGCGGCACCCATGCCAACCTGCTGAAAACCTGCGATGTTTACCGCGAGATCTGCCTGAGCCAGCTGAGCCGCGAGGAGGTGGAAAAGACCTTATGAGCAATGCAAAGAAAAAGCGTGTTTCCCTGCGGGGCAGTAAAGGCACCATTCAGCGCGTGTTAAAGCTGATCCAGCCGTACCGCGGTTTGGTGCTGTTCACCCTGCTGCTTGCCGCCGTTACCGTTCTTACCACGCTGTACGCCCCCATTCTTTCGGGCCGCGGCGTGGACCTGATTGTGGGCCAGGGCAATGTCAACTTCCCTGCCCTGAGCAAGATTGCCATCCAGTTTGGCGTTACCGTGTGTGTCACCTCCATCTGCCAGTGGCTGATGAACATGGTGAACAACCGCATCACCTTCCAGGTGGTGCGCGACATCCGCGTGCAGGCGTTCCAGCACATGGAGATTTTACCCCTGAGCTATATGGATGCCCACAAGCCCGGCGACGCCATCAGCCGCATCAACACCGATGTGGAGCAGTTCAGTGACGGCCTGTTGATGGGCTTTACCCAGCTGTTCACCGGCATTCTGACCATTGTGGGCACTTTGGGCTTTATGCTTTCCATTGACTGGCGCATTACCCTGATCGTTGTGGTTCTCACCCCGCTTTCCATCTTTGTGGCAAAGTTCATTGCGGAGCATACCTATGATATGTTCCGCGTACAGAGCGAGACCCGCGCCGAGCTGACCGGTCTGGTGGACGAGCTGATCGGCAACGAGCATCTTGTCCGCGCCTTCGGTTACGAAAGCCGCGCCGAGGAGCGCTTTGACAAGATCAACGCCGATCTGCAGATCTGCGGCGTAAAGGCCACCTTCTTTTCCTCCATCACCAACCCTGCCACCCGCTTTGTCAACGCGCTGGTGTATGCGGCGGTCGGCGTGGTGGGCGCGCTGGTTGCCATTGGCGGCGGCATTACGGTCGGCGAGCTTTCGGTTCTGCTGAACTATGCCAACCAATACACCAAGCCGTTCAATGATATTTCCGGCGTTATGACCGAGCTGCAGAACGCCCTGGCCTGTGCGCAGCGTGTGTTCGACTTTATTGACGAAGCCCCCATCCTGCCCGATGCCCCTGATGCCGTTACCCTGCCCCACGGTGCAGGCAGTGTGGAGTTTGAGCATGTCAAGTTCCGCTATGTGCCGGATGTGCCCTTGATTGAAGACATGAACCTGCACGTTCAGCCCGGCCAGCGCATTGCCCTGGTCGGCCCCACCGGCTGCGGCAAAACCACCCTGGTCAACCTGCTGATGCGCTTTTACGAGATCAACGGCGGCACCCTGAAGGTGGACGGCCACTCCATTGACACCGTAACGCGGGATTCGCTGCGCGGCAACCTGGGTATGGTCTTGCAGGAAACCTGGCTGAAAGCCGGTACTGTGGCAGATAACATTGCTTACGGCAAGCCGGACGCCACCCGCGAGGAGATCATCGACGCCGCCAAGCGTGCCCGCGCCCACAGCTTTATCTGCCGCCTGCCCCAGGGCTATGATACCGTAATTGCCGAGGACGGCGGCAACATCAGCCAGGGCCAGAAGCAGCTGCTCTGCATCGCCCGCGTGATGCTCTGTCTGCCCCCGATGCTGATCCTGGACGAGGCCACTTCCTCCATCGACACCCGCACCGAGGTGCGTATCCAGGCAGCCTTTGCCCGGATGATGCAGGGCCGCACCAGCTTCATCGTGGCACACCGCCTTTCCACCATCCGGGAGGCCGACGTCATCCTTGTAATGAAGGACGGCCACATCGTGGAGCAGGGCGACCATGATACCCTGCTGGCGCAGGGCGGCTTCTACGCCAAGCTCTACAACAGCCAGTTCGAGGGCGTGGAGACTTAACGCTTCAACTGATAGCAATTCAACTTTTCAATGCACCAGCGGTGAATTGCATATCGCAAAGATGCCGTTTGAATGCTGCACGAATTTCTTGACTTGCGATAAAATTTGCGATAAACGATTTTGGGAAGGAATATAATCGTGTCGAAAGATGAATATTTGATTACAGATCCACCCCTTAAGGCGCTGACTGTTTTTGCGATGCCGATGATCCTTGGCAGCTTTTTTCAACAAGTATACAATATGGCCGATTCCATAATAGTTGGTCAATTTGTTGGCTCCTCGGCACTTGCGGCTGTTGGTGCTTGTGCTGCACTGACCAATGTTTTTATTTGTGTGGCGCTTGGTGCTGGTGTGGGCGCAGGTGTGCTTGTAAGCCGCTATTTTGGTGCAAAAAATTATGGTAAAATGAAAACCATTGTGTCAACGTCCCTGATCAGCTTTTTGATCTTAAGCGTTGTCCTTGGTGTCTTTGGCTTTTGCTTTTCCCATTTCATGATGAGCGGATTACAGACCCCTGCCGATATATTGGAAGAAGCAGTATTGTATCTGCGTGTCTACTTTGTGGGTTTCCCGTTTCTATTCATGTACAACATTCTTTCCACCATGTTCACTTCCATCGGTGAATCCAAAATTCCGTTGGGACTGCTGATATTCTCATCTATCCTGAATATTTTTATGGATCTCTGGATGGTGGCCGGTCTTGGTCTGGGGGTGTTTGGTGCAGCCCTTGCGACCTTGATCGCACAAGGAATTTCTGCCGTGTTTTCGTTTTTGATCTTTCTGTCTCGGATGCGGCAATACAAGAGCTCCTTTAGCAGGTTCGACCGGCAGGAGCTGTATTCCATGCTTCGCATTGCGGTACCATCGGTTTTGCAGCAGTCCACAGTGTCTATCGGTATGATGATCGTGCAGGCAGTGGTAAATCCCTTCGGCACACAGGCACTTGCCGGGTATGCGGCAACGATGCGGGTAGAAAATGTTTTTTCGCTGATCTTCGTATCCATCGGCAATGCAGTTTCGCCGTTTGTATCCCAGAATCTTGGCGCAAAGAAAATTGAGCGTATCAAAAAAGGTTATCATGCTGCGCTGGTGTTGGATCTATGCTTTGCAGTTCTTGCTTTCGTGGTCATTGAAACACTGCACACACAGATTTCCTCGTTGTTCTTGGGAAAAGACGGAACCGCGTTGGCCTATCAGGTGTCCGGTGATTATATGAGATGGCTTGGTTACTTTTTCATCTTCATGGGCATCAAGATGGCAACTGATGGCGTTCTTCGCGGACTTGGAATCATGCGGCCGTTTCTTATTGCAAATATGGTAAACCTTGCAATCCGCTTGTCTGTTGCTTTGATTTGTGCACCGCGTTTTGGCATTGCTTTTGTTTGGCTTGCAGTCCCGGCAGGTTGGCTTGCAAACTTCCTTATTTCCTATGCGGCGCTCAGAAGATCGTGGCCAGAGGATAAAGCAGCGGTATCTCAATGATTTCATGCAGTGGAGAGGTGCTTTGTTCTGACGGGTTTCACTTACAGAGAATGTGACGCGAAAAAAATTCGCCGGTGTTCCGTTCAGAAAATCAGATGCTCGCTAAAATATCTGTCAGTGTGGCGACAAATGCTTCATCCTGCTCCTTCGTCCGCTTTGGGCTCCCCTTGGGGTGCTTTCCGGCACGGAGGAGCTTTTTGTTTTCATAACGCCGCAGCATGAGAGCTTCCATGTTGTCGGCGGTGTACTCCAAACCGTTCTGATTCAGCACCCGTGCGCGCTTGGCAAGGCACATACTCGCAAGGCCGTAGTCCTGTGTTACGACAATATCCCCCGGCTTTACCCGGTTGACGAGGGCAAAATCTACGCTGTCTGCCCCTTTATCGAACACCAGCGTCTGCGCACCTTCCCGCTCGATCTGGTGGGAGGTGTCGCACAGGATGATGACTGGAACACTGAATTGCTTTGCAATCTGCAACGTCAAATCGACCACCGGGCAGCCGTCTGCATCGATCAAAATGGTCATGCGTGTTCCTCCATCACCCACCGAAAGGCTTTCGCAGTGCGTAGGTCGGCGTCTTTGAAATGCCCGCCGTTATTCCATTCAAGGGTGCAGTCTGCGCCACGCTCTATAAGCCGGCTGTGCAGGGTGCGGATGTTATCACCTACCGCAGCCATGACAGCGTTTTTCGTATGCTCTTCCTTGTCGCCAAGGCTCAGATAAATGTGCTGTGCCTGCATCAGGTGCCGCTGTTCAAACTCCATCCAGCCCGGAAACCACACAGAGGGCGAGGCGGCAGCGATACCATAGAACAGATCAGTCTGGGTGGATGCCCACAATGCAAACAACCCGGCCAGCGAGTAGCCGCCCAGAATGATTTTGACTTTTTCCGGGAGATCAAACTGTTGTTTCAGTGACGGAATGACCTGCTCTGTCAGAAAGCACAGGGTTTCCGTAGCCTTGCCACCAAATCCTTGCTTTCCCCACACAGCAGGGGCTTCCCACGGGGAAAGTGCATCGTTCCAGCTTTCCACCGGGATGGCCGCAAACAGAAACGGATGCGCTGCGCCCTGTGCAATGGCTGCAACTTCGTTGTCCATGCGCTGCAATTCGTGTTCATCCGTCATCTGAAGCAGAAGATATTCGGCGCAGTCTGCGCCGTAAATACGGCAGGATCTATCTCCGATTTGAACTTGCTTTGCGGTCACGGCAACTGCCTCCTGAAAAATTTTTGATGAGTCCAGTATAACAGCTGCGAGCGGAATTGACAATTCAGATGGATGCAATAGCTTCTGCAAGCAGTGCTTCGTGGTACCATTTTGGTACGCCGAAGCTCTCTTGCAAGCAATGTCTTTGTATATACAAAGCCCCTTGCCTTGCAAGAGCTTGTTGGGCGCAGCCCAAACCCGTTGTTCTGCCTCGTGCCGATGCAGGCTTCGCATTTTTGCAAAATGCTCTTTCAGCACTCCGCAGGAGTGCGCAGCCATCACGGTTCCGTGATGTTCGCAGGGATTGGGATTGCATCCCAACAAGCAGAATACGCACGGCAAATTTGCAATGCCATGCGTGTTTGAGCCTTTGTATATACAGAGGCACTGCTTGCAGATGCTAGAGCAATCAACAAATGCAAACTGGATTTTTTGTGAAAAGATACAGGAAAGACAATGAGATTGGTGTTTTAAGTCAAAACGCATTGCCTGCGAACGCGGCAGAGAGTATACTTTGATATAATAAATCATAAGTTGTCGAAGCACTACTTGTCCTTAGCAGAAAGAAGATGAGGAATCATGGCAAAACTGAAAGCGAACAAACCGACTGCGGATGTCCTGATGAATTCCATGCGTGCGATGGGATATTCCTTTGAGGCAGCGATTGCGGATATTGTGGACAACAGTGTCAGTGCACAGGCCCGGAACATCGTGCTGCGATTTCCGATAGACCCATCCGACTGCTGCGTTGCTGTCTGCGATGATGGTATCGGAATGAATAAGAAAGAACTGCTGGATGCTATGAAATATGGCAGCCAGCTGAAATCCGCCAATCGTTCTGAGGATGATCTTGGAAGATTCGGGCTCGGAATGAAAGCAGCTTCTCTGTCTCAGTGCCGCCGGTTGACTGTTGCGAGCAAAAAGGACGGTAAACTTTCGGCCTATATATGGGATCTGGACATTATTGAGGAAAAGAAAGATTGGTATATGGTTGACTGCTCAAAGGAGCAGATTGCGGAAATCCGATATGTTGACTTCCTGAGCGACAAAGAAAGCGGAACGATTGTTCTTTGGGAGAATTTTGATCTTATTGAGAAGTCGAGTGGAAATGTTTACGCAGAACTCGGAAAACACCAGAACGCAACAGCAGAGTATCTGTCCTTGATTTTCCACCGGTATCTGAATGGTGAGGGCCGGAATCCACTGACGATCATGGTAAACAATTATAAACTGACAGGATTGGACCCTTTCCTTGAAAATCACAGAAAAACGAATGTCCGCAGAAAAATTGAAATTCCAATCAAGGATTCTGACGGAAAGGAACAGATTGTAAGTGTTCAGCCATTTGTTCTGCCCTTCCAGAAAGACCTGAGTGCAGAAGATAAGAGATTGTCTGGTGGGATTGAAAATTATCGGGCAAAGCAGGGATTTTATATTTATCGGAACAAACGGTTGATAATCTGGGGAACATGGTTTGGCAGACATCGGGATGAACTGACAAAGTATGCCCGGATCAAGGTTGATATTCCGAATTCACTGGATGACATCTGGGGAATTGATATCAAGAAGCAGCATGCCACAATTCCGGCGATTATCCGCAACCGCTTGACGAAAGCTGTTGACGAAGCAATGGATCTTGCAGTGAAGGCACAGACCTATCGCGGACGGGTTGAGAAAGTGGATGAAAAGGTTGACTACATCTGGGACCGCATAAAAGAACGGGATAACCAGTTCGTATACAGGATCAACCGGAATTCCCGGATTTTTGACCTTCTGAAAGAAAAAGTGGATGATGAAACATGGAACCGACTGGATATGGTGCTGGACGAAATCGAGAATTCGGTTCCCTATCAGCAGATTTATATTGACAAGTCGCAGAACCGCGTTGATGATACTGTGGATGATGAACGGGTTGCTGAAATTGAGAGCAAGGCCAGAATTCTGATAAAGATGTCCATGGATATGGGCGCAGCTGATCGCAATGCCGTGATCGGACGCTTGCTCCAGTCCGAACCGTTCTGCAAATATCCGGAGCTGGAGGAGAAACTCAAGGAGGCATGAAATGGAACTCGATATTGAGAAGGTCGCTATGCTGACAAGCATGGTTGATAAGCTGATACAGATGAAACGTGTGGATAATGCGCTGGATGAAAGTGTTGTGGAAGATCTCATCCAGAAATCGCTGTTTATCAGTGGTGTGCCTTACAGCGATGATGAGATTGCAGCAGTCAAACGGGACGTCGCTTATAAATACCAGATACAGGCACATCCTGGTGAAAGTATTCTGGCAGATTACGAACAGACCAACTGGTATGACGACAGGAAAGCGGAAATACAGCAGAACTTCTGGACACGGTACAAGAATTATCTGATTGATGAAAAGCATTTCAGCCCGAATGTGGTCAGCACGCTCGGTAATGATACGCTGGATCAGAAACTGATGAATTATATTCTGGACCCGAAGGCGGACTACGGAAAACCTGTACTGAAACGCGGCCTGATTATCGGTGACGTGCAGTCTGGCAAGACCTCGACCTATATCGGCTTCATCTGCAAAGCAGCAGATGCAGGCTACAAAGTATTCATTCTGCTGACCGGCACAATTGAATCCTTGCGGCAACAGACACAGGAGCGTGTGGAAGAAGGATTTATCGGCATTGATATGTCGGCCAATACCACCGGAGGAAAGCGCGTTGGCGTGGGTCTCGACAACAAGCCGATTCATGCAATGGCCTTGACCTCCCGTGCAAGTGATTTCCGTGGGAACTCGGATAAAATAGCGGTGTCGCTTGGCGCAGATAAGGATGCAGTTGTCTTTGTCATCAAGAAGAACACCACAACGCTCACCAAGCTGACGAAATGGCTGATTGACCTGAATGCAGATCCGCGGACACACAAGATTGATATGCCGATGCTGATGATCGACGATGAGGCGGACAACGCATCCATCAATACAAGTTCTGACAAAGAGGATCCGACCAAGATCAATAAGCTGATCCGGAAGCTGGCTGATGTGTTCACAAAGTCCAACTATGTCGGGTTCACGGCCACGCCGTTTGCCAACGTTTTCATCGATCCGGAAACGACGGAGAAAATGGAAACGCATGACCTTTTCCCGGAAGATTTCATTGTGGCGCTTCCGACACCCAGCAACTACATCGGACCAACAAGAATTTTTCCGAAGGACGCAGAATTCCATTCGCAATTGGTTTATATAACGGATGCAGGCCGGGAAGAAGAAGACGGCTATTCTTTCTATTTCAAGCACAAAAAGGACTGGAAAGGCAAACTCCCGGAAAGCATGACAGATGCCATCTATGCCTTTTATCTGGCGAATGCAATCCGAGATCTGCGGGGTGATCAAAGAGAGCATCGGTCTATGCTGATCAACATCTCCCGGTTTGTCAAGGTTCAGAAGTATATCAAGGAAGTCGTCGAGAAGATTCATGCGGAAGCATACCGGTCGCTGAAGTATAATCTTTGCAGTGACTTTGAACTGTCCATGAAAGACCCGGTGCTGAACCGGATTTATAAGGTCTGGCAGACGCAGTATGAAAAATGCGGATTTACATGGAATGAAGTTGCAGCAGCACTTTTCGATGCGATGGAGAAAATCCAGATAAAAGTGGTAAACAGTTCCAAATCGTCGGAAAAACTTGAATATCCCAAAAACGAGTCACTCCGGGTTATTGCAATCGGTGGTTTGGCATTGTCCCGTGGATTGACGCTCGAAGGATTAATAATCAGCTATTTCTATCGGAATACCTGTACCTATGATGTTCTGATGCAAATGGGGCGTTGGTTTGGATATCGGCGTGGATACGAGGATTTGTTTCGTATATGGACTCATAAGGCATCTGCGGAATGGTATGCAGAAATTGCTGATGCAACGGAAAAGCTGAAAGATGATATGTTCCGGATGCGGGATTTGGGACAGAAGCCACGTGATTTCGGTATCCGGGTACGCAACAACTCGACAGAACTCAATATCACGGCGTACAACAAAATGCGTAATGCTACAGATGAATTTGAAGTAACAAGTTATTTCGGAAGCATTGTCGAAACTCCATATCTCCGATTCAATGTGGCAGCACAGAAAAACAACTTCAAGGCGGTGACAAACCTTGTTGCAGAATGTCTGGCCAAAGGATATCCTTTTGAGCGCAGGATGACTCCGTCTGGCAAAAAAGGTCGGTATATGCTTCAGGACGTACCGAAAGAGCTGATTGTTGAGTTTCTGGACAGCCTACAGATGTCCCGATATAGTTCAGATTTTGACCCGAAACAGATTTCGGACTTTCTGAGCAGTTGCGCAGATTCCTCCATTGGATGTATTTGATGTTGCGTTTATGGATGGCGGGAATTTGGACAAAGCGGTGAATGTCTGCGGACAAAAAATTGCCTGTGTTGAGCGAAAAACCTGCGTTATTGATAGTGAACTTGATAGATTGAGCATTGGCAGGAGAGGAAAATTGGGCGGTCCCGGAGATGGCTTGACAGGAATTATTGATTTTAATGGGAAAACAGCTAAGGAAATCGTTGAAAATGCTAAGTCTTCCTTCAGACAATTTTATGAAAAAGAAAAAGGAATGCCTTTTGATGAAACCAGAGTATATCCGTCTGATACATGGTTCCGGTTTGTAGAAGACCGAAAGCCGCTCTTACTTATCTATTTAATTGATGTTGATGTGGCTGATGAAAACCAGACGAAGCAACGGGACGCTTTCCACTCTGCAATGGGCGATACTCCGGCAGTCGGCTTGGCATTGGGACTGCCGCGCAATGATAAAGAAGCAGGACTTACATCTACCCGGTATAAGGCTAATCGTGTCTATAACTGGTTTGACCGGGAAGAGATTCTTGCGGAAGGAAGGGAAGAATAATGGCAGGCGTCATAGAGGAACGTTTTGCGGCTTTTCTGAGACCCGGATATTTTTCGAGAGTGGACAATCAGCATCCGTTGGAATTGTACATTGGTCTGGACGAAAAAGGGCGAAAAGCCATCGAACTCCGGGCAAGGTTCACAGCCCGAAAAGTGACGGGCACATCGGCTATTGATGTGAATCAGTACAAGAATGAAAAATACAGTACAATCCGTTTTTCCTTGTGCGATGAAGAGATAAAAGGATTGTTCTTCAAATTTTGCGATGACCTGATAGAGCAATCGCGTGGCATCAGCGACAAGGGGCAAGGATATCAGACCATTGTCAACCGTTTCTTCCAGTGGAAGAAATTATTTGTGGGTTCCAAACATGTATTCCTTACAGAACCCGAAATCATGGGGCTGATCGGAGAAATCCTGTTCCTGCGTGGGAAACTGGCAGAGCAGATCGGGCTGGAAAATGCGCTGAAGAGCTGGAGCGGGCAGGAACTCACGCATAAGGACTTTTCCTATGGAGATTCGTGGTATGAGGTGAAAACCATTCACCGTGGGATACCAGCAGTGAAGATATCCTCCATCGAGCAGCTTGAAAGCAGCACGGACGGAGAACTTGTGGTTTTCTTTCTGGAAAAGATGAGTGCCGCTTACAATGGTGTGAATCTCAACAAGCTGATTCTGGAGACAAGAAGCCTTTTTGCATCGGATGAAGACCGGAATGATTTTATGGCAAAGGTTGCCCTTCAGGGATATGTGTACAATGACTACTACGATGACTTTATCTATGAGATAAGAAGCTGCAACCGGTATCGTGTGACAAACGGTTTTCCGAGATTGACGCATGAGTTGCTGCCAGAGGCAATCTGCAAGGCATCGTATGAAATTCTGCTTCAGAAAATTGAGCAGTACAAACTGAAAGATCAAGAGGCCGTATAATGGACTATCAGGCGTATAAAAAGGAATTTCTGGAATCTCTGCGCAACGATTCGGCCATCAACGGGACGGATACGGAGGATGAATTCCTGAACAGGACATTGAGCCTTCTGGTTGACTATGATGAGGTTAATGATCCTGTCCGCTTTGGTATGGGTGACAAGAGAGGGCGCGGAAATCGCCTGATGCGTGCAGATGGTTACTGTTTTGATGAAACGGATCACAGTCTGATCCTGTTCATCAGTGACTTTCAGGATTCAGAAAATGCCGCCAACCTCACCAGAAGCAGGGTTGACGAATTGTAT
>OJNO01000980.1_pt1 | contig 10808 bp, 8 predicted proteins | sample 1597761 | NCBI WGS metagenome assembly OJNO01 (sample SAMN00265071, study PRJEB22529) | human gut metagenome
GTTTTCTGCTGGCATTTTTGTTCTGTTACCTGAAATATGAGGAAAAAAATCTTCCCGGCATCGTCATCTGGATCCTTCCACTGGGACTGATCGCAGGCTGGAGCAATGAGAATATGGGGCCTGCGGTATGGCTCCTGAGTCTTCTGGTGATCCTGTTAAGACACAGAGAGCACAAAAAAGCTCCGGTGTGGATGTATCTGGGAAACATCAGCTGCCTGGCGGGAACCATTCTGATGATCGCTGCACCGGGCAATTTTGTCCGCAGCGGGGAGACGGGGGAAGAAGCTTACAGCCTGCTGTGGAGAATGTATCTGCGCTGCTACGCAGAAGCGAAGGGAGTTATGGAGTATCTGTTCCCTGCTCTGCTGCTTACGGCATTTGCACTGATCGTCTGCAAAGGCATTCTGAAAGAAAACCTGGGCAGAAATACAGTGCTGTTATTGCTGGGGGCACTGTTGTCCTGGGGTGCCATGATCTTGTCCCCACACTATCCGGACCGGGCGGCTTTCGGAACGATGACATTACTCATCTGTGCCACTTTGTCCATGACGGGAAAAATCGTGGACAGACAAAAGGAAAATGCCTGGATGTTCTATGGCTGTGCCGTGCTGGTATGGCTGCGGGGCATGTATTTTCTGGTGGAATACCTGGGATTATGCTGGGGATGGATCAAATAAGTGAATAAATGTCCATTATAAAAGACCTCACAGTCGGCAGATGCGCCGGCAGTGAGGTCTTTTATGAGTGTACACATTATTTTCTGGCATACCGGCTCCGGTACTGGCGCGGTGTCATGCCGGTCTTTTTACGGAAGATCTGCGAGAAATAAGACTGCGAAGAAAAGCCGACGCTGGTGGCTACCTGAGCTACCGACAGATTGGAGGACACCAGAAGCCCCTTGCAGGCTTCCAGCCTCCGGTCTGTCAGGTAATTGATCGGAGACTGTCCGACACATTCGGTAAAGGAGTGTGCCAGATAGAATTTGTTGATATGCGTGATCTCCGCCAGGGAATCCAAAGTAATGTTCTGGGAATAATTGGAGTCGATATAGCGTTTCGCCAGAGCACATTCCTTGGATAATTGGAAGGAGGAGTCGGAGATGACAGACAGGTTCTGCTTCCGGGAAATATATACCAGGAGCACCTGAAGCAGTCCGTGACATACCTGTTCAAAACCGGGAAGCTTGTCGCGGAATTCCTGCATCATCAGCTGGGCAAAGTTGATGAACTGTTTTTTATCAGATCCGTAGCTGTAGAAGCTGTAGCCCTTCGGGTTGTCCTGCCCTGCACCGGAAAAGGAAAATGCGAGCCCTTCCACACCGAATACGATATATTCCATGGGATCGTTGGGAAGGGTTTTTTCCGTGTGCTCTACATAAGGGTTGATGATGACCAGATCGTCCGTCTTCACAGGCACCTTTTCATTCTCTATATAGAAGGCACCCTCGCCCCGCAGGACATAGAACAGTTCTGAAAAGTGGTGGGTATGCGGAAGGGACTGCCAGTCACCTTCGTATTTGGAGATGGAGATATAACGAAGCTGGAAATGTTCCGGGGAACTGTTTGCCGATCTGATATTGATAAATTCATTACTCATAAATGGATACCTTCTTTATCTTATTTTATTGTGCACTTTTTCAAATTCACAGTATTTTTTATAATGAATATATAAAAAGAACAATATTTTACAAAAACATTCGTAAAAAAGACGAAAAAATAAAAATCTGTATGATTGGGATAAGCATATTATACATGATCATTTCAAAAAATCCACTATTTTAGTAACAAAATAGCAATAAACATAATAAAACAAGCAACAAAGAAATTGATATCAGGTACGGAAGCCGATATACTTTAATCATCAGCTGCAAGATAGTACAAAAGCGATGGGGAGGAAAACATGCGATGACAGGAAGACTGACGCTGCCGACCGATGCAGACATCATTGACGAAACAATACGGTTAAAAAATCTTCTGGGCGCAGACGCGTTAAGAGACTGTGACGGAACCGAGATGCCGGAAGCACTTTTGTCAGAGCCGGTGAAGAAATATGCGACTTATTATACCACGAGAAAGGATAATGCGTGGGCGATGAAGCATCCGGAGGAGATCCAGCAGGAATACCTGATCAGCAACCGCATCACCGCCAGAGGGGAAACACTCCGCATCCGTCTGATGGAAGGCTTTCATACGGAGCAGCTTAAGGTCAACACGCTGGACGATCCGAAGCGTTGGTGGGAAGTGATCGACAGAACGACCGGTGAAGTGGTGCCGACGGATGCATGGGAATTTGATGAGGCATCCGGTGAAGTGGAGATCCGTACGATCCCCTATCATGAGTATACGGTAAGCTTTCTGGCATTTTTGATCTGGGATCCGGTACACATGTACAATTTCATCACGAATGACTGGAAGGATACACCGCATCAGCTGACTTACGATGTGAGACAGCCCAAGACCAAACAGTATGTCAAAGACAAGCTGAGAAAATGGTGTGAAGACAATCCTCATATCGATGTGGTCCGCTTCACTACCTTTTTCCATCAGTTTACACTGACCTTCGATGACAAGAAGCGTGAAAAATATGTAGAGTGGTTCGGATACAGCGCAAGTGTGAGCCCCTATATCCTGGAACAGTTTGAGAAATGGGCAGGCTACAAATTCCGCCCGGAGTACATTGTGGATCAGGGATATCACAACTGCATGTTCCGCGTTCCCAGCAGACAGTTCCTGGATTTCATAGAGTTCCAGCAGATCGAGGTATGTGCGCTGGCGAAGGAGCTGGTAGACATTGTACATTCTTATGGCAAGGAAGCTATGATGTTCCTCGGAGATCATTGGATCGGAACAGAGCCCTACGGTAAATATTTCGCAGGCATCGGACTGGATGCAGTGGTAGGCTCTGTCGGAAGCGGTGTGACACTCCGCATGATCTCTGATATAAAGGGAGTGGATTATACCGAAGGACGGCTGCTGCCTTACTTTTTCCCGGATGTGTTCTGCGAGGGTGGTGACCCGATCGGAGAGGCAAGGGATAACTGGAGAAAAGCAAGGCGTGCATTACTCAGGTCTCCCCTGGACAGGATTGGATATGGCGGCTATCTGAAGCTGGCAAGTAATTGGCCCGGTTTCATTGATGAAATACAAAATGTAGTAACACAGTTTCGGGAGATCCATGAAAATATGCAGGGGACAGCTTCCTATGTGGCACCTTTCAAGGTGGCGATCCTGAACTGCTGGGGCAGTCAGAGAAGGTGGATGTCCAATCAGGTACATCATGCGATCTGGCACAGGGAAACCTATTCCGCAGAGGGAGTACTGGAATGCTTAAGCGGAATGCCTTTTGAGGTCGAGTTCATTTCCTTTGATGATGTCAGGAACGGCATCCCTGAGGAAATCAAGGTCATCATTAATGTCGGGGATGCGTACACAGCATTCAGCGGCGCGGAGAACTGGATCGACGAAAAGGTCCTGACCAATATCAGACGCTTTGTGGATCAGGGAGGTGGCTTCATCGGTGTGGGTGAGCCTACCGCTTATCAGTATCAGGGAAGATATTTCCAATTGTCCGATGTGCTCGGTGTAGACCGCGAGATGTGCTTCTCTCTCAGTACGGACAAATATAATGAGAAAAATGACGATCACTTTATCTTAGAGGATATTGAAGGAGCCTTGGATTTCGGCGAGGGCACCAGCCGCGTCTATGCGCAGGGCGGACATTATCAGATCCTTGCGATGGATGGGGAATACAGCCAGCTGGTGGTCAATGAATATGGCAGAGGACACAGTGTGTATTTTGCAGGTCTTCCGTATTCTCCCCAGAACTGCAGACTTCTGCTTCGGGCAATTTATTATGCAGCCGGCATGGAGCAGGAGATGAAACGTTACTATGTAACGAATGTGGATACCGAAGTAACGGTATTCCAGAAGACCGGCAAGATCGCAGTGATCAACAACTCTGCACAGGCACAGCACACAGAGCTGTATATCAAAGGAAAATGTGCGTATGTGCTGGATCTGAAGCCCGGCGAAATGCGTTGGGTGGACGATATGGAAGACAGGTAACTTATGGAAGGCAAAAAGCGTTTCATATTTTATAAGGTAGTACTTTACAAGTATAAGGAGGTTATTTAAGATGAAAAAGAAAGTATTAAGCGTGCTCTTAGCAGCGGCAATGGCTATGTCCATGCTGACCGGATGTGGCAGCAAGCCTGCCGGAAATGATGCGCAGAGCGCAGCACCCAGCGAGGCATCCAAGGAAACAGAGGCAGCAGCAGAAACACCTGCTTCCGCAGAAGACGAGACACTGACTGTATGGTGTTGGGACCCTAACTTCAATGTCTATGCAATGAAGCAGGCAGAGAAGGCATACCAGGTGGATCATCCTAACTTCAAGTTAGACATCCAGGAGAAGGTATATAGCGATATCGAGACAGCTCTGATCACAGCGGCTGAAGCCGGTGATTACAGCACTTTACCTGATATCTTCCTGATGCAGGATTATTCCTTCCACAAAAATGCAACCAATTATCCCGGAATCTTCACAGCACTGGATGACTGCGGAATTGATTTCTCCCAGTTCTCTATGGGTAAGCTGGCTGACTCCACTGTAGATGGAACACATTATGGTATTCCTTTTGATAATGGTGCTACCATCATGGCGATCCGTTCCGATATGGTAGAAGCAGCAGGCCTTAAGGTAGAAGATTTCAAGGATACCACATGGTCTGAGTTCATGGAGCTGTCCAAGAAGGTAATGGCTGCGAATGATGTTCCCATGCTGACCTGCTCCGGCGGTTCTGAGATTGTGATCGAGATGTTACAGTCTGCAGGCGCTTCTCCTATGGTAGATGGCAAAGTATCCCTGGTAGACAACAAGGCGCTGAAGAAAGCGATCGAGACCTACAAGCAGCTGATCGATGAAGGAATCATGGCTGATTATACCGACTGGGATCAGTACATTGCTTCCATGAACAAGGGTACTGCTGCAGGCGTTATCCAGGGCTGCTGGATCATGTCCTCCATTCAGGCGGCAGAGGATCAGGCAGGCAAATGGGCAATCGTAAACATGCCTAAGTTAGATGATGTAGAAGGCGCAACCAACTACGCTAACTGCGGTGGTGCAAGCTGGGCAGTATCTTCTAACTGCAAAAATACCGATCTGGCATTTGATTTCCTGAACGCTACCTTTGGTGCTGATGTAGATTTATACGATGATCTGCTGGTAAATGCAGGAGCAATCGCAAGTTACCTGCCCGCAGCACAGTCTGAGACCTATAATGAGGGCAATGAGTTCTACGGCGGTCAGGCAGTGTACAAGGATATCGTAGAGTTCGCCGGACATGTTCCCGGAATTGACTACGGTGCATACTACTCTGACATCAGAAGCGCACTGACAGATGCGATCACCAACGTTGTCCAGAAGAATGCCGATATCGATACAGAGATCAAAAACGCTCAGGATACCGTAGAGTTTAATATCGCCGAATAATCACCAGAGTATGGAAACTGGATAGTACCGGGGGTGCAGCAGCGCGTTCCCGGTACTGTTGTAGGAGAGAAACATGGAAAAGAAGAAAGCAAAATTAAGTTTGGAAAAAAAGCATAATCTGACCGGATGGGCATTCCTGCTTCCGGCATCGATTTTAATATTTGTATTTTGTTTCTATCCGATGTCACAGGCAATCCTTCTTTCTTTCCGGAAGACAGGAGGAGTCTTTAATGGTGTAGCGAATTATGCCAGGATCTTCAAGGATAAAACATTCCAGCAATGCTTGTTCAATACCTTCTTTTATTTTGTGATTCAGGTACCGATCATGCTTGTGCTCGCACTCATGCTGGCACAGCTGCTGAATAATCCTAAGATAAAAGGGAAAGGTATTTTCCGCACTTTGATCTTTCTTCCGTGTGCAACGTCACTGGTATCTTATTCCATGATATTTAAGTCATTGTTTGCTCCGGATGGAGTGGTCAACAGAGTGCTGATGGCCATCGGACTGTCTTCTGTGGACTGGTTCCAGAGTACATGGCCGGCGCGCTGGGTCATCGTGATCGCACTGATCTGGAGATGGACCGGATATAATATGGTATTCTATCTGGCAGGATTGCAGAATATCGATTATTCTGTATATGAAGCAAGCTACATTGACGGAGCGACACCGTTCCAGCAGTTTATGAAGATCACGATACCGTTGTTAAAGCCGACCATTCTGATGACGGCGATCATGTCTACTTCGGGAACACTGCAGCTGTTCGATGAGTCTATGAACCTGACAGCAGGCGGTCCCGGAAAATCTACAATGACATTGGCGCATTACATCTACAATATCTCCTTTGTGGAGACACCGAAATTTAATTATGCGGCAGCGTTGTCTGTATGCATACTTGTGATGGTAGCGGTTCTGTCTGCAATTCAGATGAAGGTGGGTGACAAACGTGACTAAATTCAAACAAATCATTTCCTACACGATCTTAGTGATAGCAAGTTTTCTGTCGGCATTTCCACTGTATTATATGCTGTGCGGTGCGACCAACCAGAGTATTGATGTGGTAAGAGGACGGCTGATCCCGGGTACCTATCTGATCGAGAATTTCAAGACCCTGGTCGACATGCAGAATCTGGGACTTGCGATGTTTAACTCCTTCCGCAATGCGATCGTGATCACGGTTGTGACACTGCTGATCTGTTCCATTGCCGGTTATGGATTTGAGATCTATCATGATAAGGGCAAGGACATTCTGATGAGTATTCTGCTGCTGGCAATGATGCTTCCGTTCGTAGCGATCATGATCCCCCTGTTCAAGATGTTTACCTCCTGGAAGCTGGTAAATACCTGGATCGCACTGGCACTGCCATCCATCTCGACTCCGTTTATGATCATGCTTTTCAGACAGGCGGCACGTTCTTTCCCTCATGATATTATCGAGGCTGCCAGACTGGAAGGTCTGAGCGAAATACAGATTTTCTTCCGGATGTTCATTCCGGTGATGAAATCTACCTATGGAGCGGCGATGACGGTTACATTTATGAATGCGTGGAACAATTATCTGTGGCCGACGATCATTTTACAGGACAGCAAGGCGATCACCATGCCGATGTTAGTAGCCAATCTGAAGAGTGGATACAGTGTGGATTATGGTATGCTGATGCTGGGAGTATTGATCTGTACACTTCCTACAGCGATCATCTTCCTGTGTTTACAGAAGAGCTTTGCAAATGGAATTACGGGAGCAGTGAAATAATGCAACAGAAAATGCCAAAACAGGAAACTATGACACAGGCGCATATCAGGAAGGCTCAGGGAGCCTTCCTTTTGGCGCATAGAATGGGCCTGATCGAGGATCCCTCCATGGAGGGACTAAAGGCCAGACGTAAGAAGCACAACGAAGAGCTGCGGAGAATGGAACAGGAAGGACAGCGGTTCTACGGACCGCATTATTTTTCCGCACCGGCGTATCTGCAATATGAGCTGACCCGCCTGAAGCTGGATTTTGTACAGCCGTGTGAGAAGGTCCGGGAAGGTGGCTTCTGCCCGGATTTCACGGAGCAGGAGAAACGGGATTTTTACGAACAGAACAGAGATCTGTTCGGACGCTATCATGGGGATTATTTTACCTATGAGGAGGTGTCACAGATCATTGAGAAACGGTTACGGGAGGATGCATATGACAAGCTTATCCGCGACATATTATGTGAGTCAGAGAACAGGCAGTGATGAAAATGACGGACGGACGTGCAGTACGGCGTTTGCCAGTCTGTCTGCCATTCATCGAAGAAGCCTGCAGCCGGGAGACCGTGTCCTGCTGGAGCGGGGCAGTGTATTTTACGGACAATATCTGCATGTGACAGACAGCGGTACGAAAGAGGCACCGATCGTGATCGGAGCATACGGCACAGCAGATGCACCGCCGCGGATCGATGCCTGCGGACAGGGGATCTGGTACCAGGATTATGGGACTCCGCTGGATTCGCCTACGCATGTGTATCACGGCTATGTATCTTCTGCAGTGCTTTTGTACGATGCAGAGCATATTGTGGTCGAGGATCTGGAGATCACGAATGAAGGCAGCATGATCCCGGGAGAGCGTTATAGTCTGGGTGAGAAAATGAACCGTACCGGTGTGGCTGTGGTGGCTAAGGACAAAGGGGTGCGGGACGGCATCACACTTAGGAATCTGTGGATCCATGATGTCCATGGGAATGTCTACGACAAGCACATGAACAACGGTGGGATCTATATGACAGCGCTCCGTCCGGAATGTGAGGAGCTGACGGGTGTGGCACGGTATCGGGATATCGTTATTGAAGGATGCTTCGTGCACCGGGTCAGCCGCTGGGGAATTGCAGCAGGCTATACCTATGCCCATGATAAGTTCCGGGGGGCAGAGCTTACGGAAGCCGTTTTTCTGAACTATGGACATGAAAATATGCAGATACGGAATAATTATGTAAAAGAGGCCGGTGGGGATGGGATCACGCCGATGTATGCCCTGCGTCCTCTGGTGGAGCATAATACGGCAGACTCTGTGGCCTGCGAGATCAATGACCGGATCTATTGCGAGCCGGGTGACCGGATGGGAAAAGTGGCAGCCGGGATCTGGCCCTGGAAATGCAAGGACGCCCTGTTTCGCTATAATGAAGTCACAGACACCAGACTCAATCAGGACGGCATGGCATATGATGCGGATTCCGGGGACGGAACGGTGTATGAATCTAATTACAGCAGGCAGAATGAGGGCGGATGTGTGATGTTCTGTCTGCAGGAGGCGATCCATAATACCTTCCGCGATAATATCAGCTATGATGATCTCGGTGGTACGATCAGCCCGTCAGAGAATCCGGATGCCCTGCTTCAGGATAATGTATACTATGTGCGCAGGGGTGTTCCCTTTGTACGTAAAAATATGGACGGAGGCAGCTTTACACAGGTGAATGACCGGGTTGTTGAGCTGGACTTTGCTCCGGACAAATAAAAACAGATATGGTGATAAATGGTTTGACGGACGAGAAAAGAACTGTTAAACTATTATGTGCGGCTGCTTAGAGAGAAGCAGCCGCTTTTTGCCATAAAAGGAGCAGGAAAAACATGTGGGAAAAACAGAAAAAGATCATGCAATGGAGCAGTCTTGCACTGATCCTGCTGACAGGGATCATTGTATGGCGGGTCAATTATGAGATTGATTTTATGATGGACGATGAATGGTATTCCACGTTGTTGTATGCAGATACACCGATCCGCAATCTCGGGGATATTGTCCATGCGCAGATCTGGCATTATTTTAACTGGGGCGGCAGAAGCATGGCTCACGCGCTGCTGCAGATGATCCTGTTAACCGGTGAGAGCTGGGCGGATATTCTGAACACGGCAATGACGTTTATACTGGCGTGGCTGATCTGCCAGGCTGCCGGCAGAGTTCGTATGCCCTATTATTTTGCGGCACTGGGAATGCTGTTTGGACTGAATGCCAACTGGAAAATGAGCATGTTCTGGGAAGCGGGTGCAGCGAATTATCTGTACATGACAGGATTTATCCTGGCGTTTCTGCTCTGCTATCTGAAATATGAGGAGAAGAATCTGTGGGGGATCACAGTCTGGATCCTTCCACTGGGACTGATCGCTGGCTGGAGCAATGAAAATATGGGGCCGACGGTCTGGATCTTAAGCCTGGTGGTAATGCTACTCCGCCGCAGAGAACAAAAAAAGATTCCGGTATGGATGTATCTGGGAAATATCAGCTGCCTCGCGGGAAGCATTCTGATGATCGTGGCACCGGGGAATTTTGTCCGCAGCGGGGAGACGGCGGAGAGCACCCGGGGAATACTGTGGAACCTCTATCTGCGCTGCTACAGCGAGGCAAGAGGAGCATTGGAATATCTGTTTCCCACGCTGCTGCTTACGGCGGTTGCCCTTGTGATATGCAAGGGGATTTTAAAAGAAAAAATAGGAAGAGATAACGGACTGCTTTTGCTGGGAGCACTGCTGTCGTGGGGAGCAATGATATTGTCGCCCCATTATCCGGACAGAGCAAGCTTTGGAACAATGGCACTGTTGCTCTGCGTGATATTGTCTCTGGCGGGAAAAGCGGTGGACAGGCAGAAGGAAAATGCCTGGATGTATTACGGCTGTGCAATGCTGGTATGGCTGAGGGGCATGTATTATCTTGCGGAATTCCTGGGATTATGCTGGGGATGGATCAGATAAGGACAGGCGGAACAGTCTGCACAGATTAGATAGATTAAGATAGATGGAATAAGGAAGGAGCCGGAGCATGGGCGAAAGTATATTGAAACTGCAGCAGATCCGGAAATCTTTTGATCATACGGAAGTATTAAAGGGAGTGGACCTGGAGGTGGCACAGGGCGAGTTTATTACGCTGTTAGGAGCCTCCGGATGCGGCAAGACCACCACACTCCGGATCATTGCGGGAATGGAGCTGCCGGATTCCGGAAGTGTGATCCTGGAGGGAAGAGACATTACGGACTGGGAACCCAATAAGCGGGACGTGAATACGGTTTTCCAAAATTACGCATTGTTCCCGCATATGAATGTGGCGGATAATGTAGGATACGGACTGAAGATCCGTAAAGTGCCGAAAGCAGAGACCGCAGAGCGGGTGAAGCAGGCCCTGCGGCTGGTACAGCTGGAAGAATACGGAAAACGTATGCCGGATCAGCTGTCCGGTGGACAGAGGCAGCGGATTGCCATCGCAAGAGCTGTGATCAACAAACCGAAAGTATTGCTGTTAGATGAGCCGCTGGGTGCACTGGATCTGAAACTGCGCAGGCAGATGCAGCTGGAACTGAAACGT
>OJNO01000992.1_pt1 | contig 10707 bp, 8 predicted proteins | sample 1597761 | NCBI WGS metagenome assembly OJNO01 (sample SAMN00265071, study PRJEB22529) | human gut metagenome
AGGCGCGGGACACCATGACCCTGCGGGTGTGCCTGGACGCCGCCCCGGCCACCCTGGACCCCGCCATGGCCTCCTCCGATGCCGAGCGCACGGTGGTGGCCCACCTGTTTGAAAATCTCATGAAGCTCTCCCGGGGGGAGGACGGCGGCATCCAGCCGGTTTACGCCGCCGCCAAATCCTACACCGTGGAGGACAACCTGGACGGCACCGAGACCTATGCCTTCACCCTGCGGCAGAACGTCCGCTGGTCCGACGGGCAGACCGTCACCGCCCATGACTTTGTCTATGCCTGGCAGCGGCTGGCGGACCCGGCCACCGGCTCCCCCCATGCGGCTCTGCTGAACATGGTGGCGGGCTTTGACCAGGTGCAGGCCGAGCAGGACGGAAGCCTTCTTCAGGTATCCGCCCCGGGCGACTTCACCTTCGTGGTGAAGCTCTCCTACAAGTGCGCCTATTTCCTGACGGATGTCTGCGCCGGGACGGCCACCATGCCGGTGCGCAGCGACGCGGCGGAGCGGGAGGACTGGTCCCTGCACTCCGAGACCCTGCTGACCGACGGCCCCTATCGGGCCACCGGCTGGAACGAGACGGGCCTCACCGCCCAGGCGGCCGACGGGTACTATGACGCCCGCCGCCTGGGGCCGGACGTGCTGGAGTTCCGGTTCGAGACGGACGGCCAGGCCCGGGCGGACCTGCTGTCCGGCGGCGACGTGGACTTTGCCATGAACCTGCCGGAGGGCGACACCTCCGATCCCTATCCCCAGACCACCCTGCTGCTGCTGAACCAGCGGACCGGCAGCCTGGAAAGCGAGTCCCTGCGCCGGGCCCTGGCCCTGGCCATCGACCGGAACGCGCTGACGGAGGACCAGCCTCTGGACCCCGCCCAGGGCATTGTCCCTCCGGGGCTGCGCAACACCATGGGCGGCGATTTCCGCCAGGGCAGCGGCAGTCTCATCGACAATGAGCCTGATAACTACGAGGCCCTGTGCCAGCAGGCCAGGACCCTGCTGGAGGAGGCAGGCGGCGTGAAGGCCGCCGGGCAGATCACCCTGCTGTATGACAGCACCGACGAGACGGCGGCCCGGACCGCCGCCGCCGTCCAGGACGCCTGGAAGCAGAAGCTGGGGCTCATCGCCATCCTGCGGGGGGCCACGGCCCAGGAGCTGGCGGACGCCCTGAACCAGGGTGAGTTTATGGTGGCCCTGACCACCGTCACCGCCGACCGGGGCGATGCCTCGGGCCTGCTGTCCCTGTGGGAAAGCGGCAATGGGTACTTCTATTCCACCGCCTATGACATGCTGCTGCGGGCGGCGGACGCCTCCGGCCATGTGGAGGTCCGGGACGCCTATCTGGAGGACGCGGAGGCCATGCTGGTGGAGGACGGCTGGGTCATCCCCCTGTACTATGTCCACCGTCACAGCGGCCTGGCCCAGCAGCTGACGGCCCCGTTGTACGATGGCACCGGCGTGTACCGGTTCTCCGCCGTTGTGCGCCAGACGCCGCAGTAAACCACAGGATTCGGGAGGAAGCATCATGAAGGAAACCGTACTGCTTACCGGCGGAGCCGGGTTCATCGGGTCCCACATCGCGGTGGAGCTGCTGCAGCGGGACTATGACGTGGTCATCGCCGACGACCTGTCCAACAGCCGCCCGGACGTGCCGGAGCGCATCGAAAAAATCACCGGCCGGGCCCCGGTGTTCTATCGGATGGACGTGTCGGACCGGCAGGCCCTGGACCGGGTGTTCCGGGAGCATCCCATCGCCGCGGCGGTGCACCTGGCCGGATACAAGGCCGTGGGCGAGTCCGTGCAGAAGCCCCTGGCCTATTACCGCAACAATCTGGACACCACCCTGGCCCTGCTGGAGGTGATGGCGGACCACGGGGTCCACCGGCTGATCTTCAGCTCCTCCGCCACGGTGTACGGCAATGCGGAGGCCCCCTGCCGGGAGGATATGCCCACCGGCGGCTGCACCAATCCCTACGCCTGGACCAAGCTGATGATCGAGCAGATCCTGCGGGACGCCGCCAAGGCGGACCCTTCTCTTGCGGCGGTGTGCCTGCGGTACTTCAACCCCGTGGGGGCCCACGAAAGCGGCCTCATCGGCGAGCTGCCCAACGGCATCCCCAACAACCTCATGCCCTACATCGCCAAGGTGGCTGTGGGCAAGCTGGAAAAGGTCCATGTCTTCGGCAATGACTACCCCACCCCCGACGGCACCGGCGTCCGCGACTACATCCATGTGGTGGACCTGGCCCGTGGCCATGTCTGCGCCATCAAGAAGCTGGAAACGAACTGCGGCCTCTTCATCTGCAACCTCGGCACCGGCAAGGGCTACAGCGTGCTGGATGTCATCCATGCCTTCGAGAAGGCCTGCGGCAAGCCCATCCCCTACGTCATCGATGCCCGCCGCCCCGGCGACATCGCCGAGTGCTATGCTGACCCCACCAAGGCCAGGAATGAGCTGGGCTGGGTGGCTGAGTACGGCATCGAGGAAATGTGCGCCGACAGCTGGAACTGGCAGAAGAAGAACCCTGACGGCTACCACACTGCGAACTGAATAAAAAAACGATAAGAGCCTGTACGGCGGGTACTTCCCGGGTACAGGCTCTTATTTTTTGCACTTTTTCGGATATTCGAGGAAGGCGGCATGATTTTTTCAGAGAACAGTTCAGAACAGCCTCGTTTCTCTTGACAACGCCGGAAAGTTAGCCTATATTACTGTTGTTAATGCAAACTAACAAACGCGCTCGAGAGGAACATTCCATATGACGTTGAAAGATTTGAACATCGGCGAGACTGCCGTGGTCGGGACCGTGGGCGGCGAAGGCGCTCTGCGGCAGCATTTTCTGGATATGGGGCTGATCCCCGGTGAGGAGGTCACGCTGGTCAAATTTGCCCCCATGGGCGACCCGATGGAGCTGAGCATCCACGGCTACGAGCTGACCCTCCGGCTGGACGATGCCGCCCGCATCGGGGTCACTCTGGCCAAAGCCCCGGCGGTGAAAAAGGCAGCGGCAGAAAGTGACAAGCCGGTGGAGCACCCGGGCCTCGGCGAAGGCGGACGCTACCACACCAAAAAGGGCGAGAACCCTCTGCCCGACGGCACGACCCTTACCTTTGCGCTGGCGGGCAACCAGAACTGCGGCAAGACGACCCTCTTCAACCAGCTCACCGGCTCCAACCAGCACGTCGGCAATTTCCCGGGTGTGACGGTGGACCGCAAGAGCGGTGCGATCCGGAATAACCCGAATACGGAGGTCACAGACCTGCCCGGCATCTACTCCATGTCGCCCTATACCAGCGAGGAGATCGTGACCCGGCAGTTCATCATCGGCGAGAAGCCCACGGGCATCATCAATATCGTGGACGCCACCAACATCGAGAGGAATCTGTACCTCACCATGCAGCTCATGGAGCTGGATACGCCGATGGTGCTGGCGCTGAACATGATGGACGAGATGCGCGGCAACGGCGGCACTGTCCGCATCAATAAGATGGAGGCCATGCTGGGCATCCCGGTCGTGCCCATCTCTGCGGCAAAGAACGAGGGCGTGGACGAGCTGGTGGATCATGCGCTCCATGTCGCAAAGTATCAGGAGCGGCCGGGCCGGATGGATTTCTGCGGCGAGGAGGATCACGGCGGCGCAGTCCACCGCTGCATCCACGGCATCATCCACCTGATCGAGGATCATGCCAAGGCCGCAGGCATCCCGGTGCGCTTTGCAGCCACAAAGCTCGTGGAGGGCGACCAGCGCATCGAGGCGGCCCTGAAGCTCGACCAGAACGAAAAAGAGATGATTGAGCACATCATCGTCCAGATGGAGCAGGAGCGGGGTCTGGACCGCGCCGCCGCCATCGCGGATATGCGGTTCCACTTCATCCACCAGCTGGTGGAGCAGACCGTCGTGAAGCCCCGCCAGAGCAAGGAGCAGCTCCGCTCGGCCCAGATCGACCGGTTCCTCACGGGCCGCTATACCGCCATCCCAGCCTTTGTGGGCATCATGGCGCTGGTGTTCTACCTCACCTTCGGCGTCATCGGTCTGGCGCTCCAGAACCTGCTGGAAGTGGGCATTGATGCCCTGACCGCCGCGGTGGACTCCACCCTCACGGCGTGGAACGTCAACGCAGCCGTCCACTCGCTGGTCATCGACGGCATCTTCACCGGTGTGGGCAGTGTGTTGAGCTTCCTGCCCATCATCGTGACCCTGTTCTTCTTCCTCTCTCTGCTGGAGGATACCGGATACATGGCCCGCGTGGCATTCGTGATGGATAAGCTTCTCCGCCGCATCGGCCTCTCGGGACGCAGCATCGTGCCAATGCTCATCGGCTTCGGCTGCACCGTCCCCGGCGTCATGGCCAGCCGCACCCTGCCCTCGGAGCGCGACCGCAAAATGACCATCCTGCTCACCCCCTTTATGAGCTGCTCGGCCAAGCTGCCCATCTACAGCCTGTTTGCGGCGGCCTTCTTCCCGGAGCACGCGGCTCTGGTGATGGTCAGCCTCTATTTCCTCGGCATTGCGGTGGGCATTCTGATGGCCATCCTGCTGAAGAGCAGTGTCTTTAAGGGCGAGGCCGTCCCCTTTGTGATGGAGCTGCCCAACTACCGCCTGCCCGGCCTCAAGAATGTGGTCCAGCTGCTCTGGGAAAAGGCCCGCGATTTCCTCCAGCGCGCCTTTACGGTCATCTTTGTGGCGACCATCATCATCTGGTTCCTGCAGAGCTTCGACCTGCGGCTCAGCCTTACCGCTGACCCGCAGCAGAGCATACTTGCATGGCTGGCCAGCGGGATCGCGCCGCTGTTTGCGCCACTGGGCTTTGCCGACTGGCGGGTGTCTACGGCCCTGATCACCGGCTTTATGGCCAAGGAGAGCGTCGTTTCGACCCTCACCATCCTCTATGGCTCTTCTGCGGCCTTTGCCGCCGCACTGTCCCCGGCGGCGGCTGCACCCCTGCTGGTGTTCTGCCTGCTCTATACGCCCTGCATCGCGGCGGTGGCCTCGGTCAAGCGGGAGCTGGGCGGCAAGTGGGCGTTTATCATGGTGGCAAATCAGTGCATCGTAGCATGGCTGGCGGCCTTCGGCACGCGGCTCATCATGATGCTGTAAAGAAAACGGAAACAGGGAGCGGCCTGCAAGATGCAGGCCGCTCCTTTTCTCTTGACGATCGCTGCGTTTTTGTGCTATTATTACTTCAAATTTGAATGATACAATTTTGAATCACAAGGAGGCGCCCCATGAATACCCCGGGCATCGAATTCGGGCGGAAGACCTCGGCGGCTTACGCCGCCCTCTGCAAGCCCCTGTGCCAGAAGCTCCATCTGACCCAGACGGCTTTTGACATCCTGATGTTCCTCGCCAACAACCCCGGCTACCAGACCGCCAGCGACGTGGTGGAGGTGCGCAAACTGAAAGCAAACCTCGTCTCGGTGAACGTAGACCGTCTGGTGCAGGAGGGCTACCTCGTCCGCGAGGCTGACCCCGGCGACCGCCGCCGCACCCTGCTGCGCTGCACCGAAAAAGCCTGCCCCATCATCGAGCAGGGCCGGGCCTTGCAGGAGGAATTTGGCGCACGTCTGCTGGAACACACCAACGAAGCACAGCGAAAGGCGTTCTTCGAGACGATGGACATTATAAATGAGAATCTGGACGCCATTCTGGAAGGAGAAGCATGAACATTTTATTTACGATCTTCGTCACCTTTTTCGCCGGCATGGGCGCGGGCCTCGGCACCGGCTTTGCGGGCCTGAGCGCGGCGGCTGTCATCAGCCCCATGCTCATCACCTTTCTGCACATGGACCCCTATATGGCCGTGGGCATCGCCCTCTCGTCGGATGTGCTGGCCAGCGCCGTCTCGGCCTACACCTATCATAAAAACAAGAACCTCGACATCAGAAACGGCCTCATCATGATGGTGAGCGTGCTGGTGTTCACGGTGGTGGGCAGCTGGGTGGCCAGCCTGCTCCCCTCGGCCACGATGGGCAGTTTCTCGGTGTTCATGACCTTCCTGCTGGGCATCAAGTTCATCGTCCGGCCCGTCATGACCACCAAAGAGGCCATGCAGGGCGTCAGCGCAAAGAAGCGGGCCATCCAGTCCATCGTCTGCGGCATCCTCATTGGCTTCATCTGCGGCTTTATCGGCGCAGGCGGCGGCATGATGATGCTCCTCATCCTCACCAGCGTCCTCGGCTACGAGCTGAAAACGGCTGTGGGTACCAGCGTGTTCATCATGACCTTCACGGCCCTGACCGGAGCTGTCAGCCACTTTGCCATCGGCGGCGCACCGGACTGGCACGTCTGGGTGCTCTGCGTCGTCTTCACCCTGCTGTGGGCGCGCATCGCGGCGGTCTTTGCCAATAAGGCCGACGCCAAGACCCTCAACCGTGCCACCGGCATCATCCTCGTCATCCTCGGCGTGGTGGTCATGGGCTTCAACTGGCTCAGCTGACCGTATCCGGACAAAAAGAAATGCCTGTGCGGCAGATGCTGCACAGGCATTTTTAATGTTCTTTTAACGGACGAACTCGACCTCAACGTCGCCGTTCTTGGTGGCGAGGTTCAGCTTGTTGGGGGCATCTGCATTCTGCTGCAGGGTGTCCTTGCCGAAGAAGAGGAAGTTCTTGTCGCTGGCGTCGGAGACGCGGATCTTGCCGCCGCCTGCGGCCAGCTCAAAGCCGTAAGAGCTGCCGCTGCCGATCACAGAGCCGGTGATGCTGCCGTTCTGCACCTTGGCGTTGCAGACGTTGGCAGAGATGTTTTCCAGCTTGAGGGTGCCGCTGTTCTGGATGGTGGCAGCCACATTCTGGGAGGTGACGCCGCTCATGGTGATCTTGCCGTTGCGGGTAGTACCGCTCAGGGTGGAACCGTTGAAGTTCGACACCTCGATGCGGCCATTGTCGGTGGTAAGGCTGGCGGTCTGTGCCGAAACGCCGTCCAGCGTGATGCTGTCGTTGGTGGTGCTGACGGTGATGTTTGCCAGCGTCTGGCGGGGTACCTGCAGCGTCAGGGTGCAGCTGCGGGTGTCCTCACTCTGGATGATAAGGGAAGCGTTGGGCTCCCGGGTCTTGGTCACGGTGAGGGTGCTGCCCGCCACCGTGAAGTCGTAGAGCTTGGAGCTTTCAAAGGCGTAGCTCGAGGTGTAGGTGTAATTGGCGCGGACGTGGTCGATGTCGGCGGCCTGCAGAATGACCGCAGCGCTGTTGTCCTGCACCACGATGGCGTTGATGCCGGCCGGTGCGTCATAGCTGGCGCTGTAAGTGGCCACAGATGCCGCCGCGCCGCAGAAGAGCGCAGCCGCCGTGACAGCTGTCAGAAGAGCGAGAAGAAACTTTTTCATAAGGAAAACCTCCTGTCGCAATAAAATAGATAAGCGGAATGTCCCGCAGAAGATTTTACTTTATCCGTCCGGGCCGCAGCTGCGGCTCGGATAGAATTTCTCACCCTAAAAATACCGCAGCAGAGAAAAAAAGTCAAGAGAGAAAAAATGAACAATAAAAAACGCCTGCACAGTGGTGCAGGCGCAAAAGCAGGATAAATTATTTTTCTTCGATGGTGGAGTGCTCGATGACATAGTCGGCAGCGCGGCGGATGCCCTCGTTGCGGCGGATGGCCTCCACGTTGGACGCAGCCTTGATTTCCTCGAGGGTCTTCTTGGTGCGCTCAGCGCGCTCGGACAGGGTCTTGTCGATGTCCTCCTCAGTGGGGATGAGGTTCTCGTTCTGAGCGATCTGCAGCAGGGCCATCCGGGCGCGGGTGTTCTTCTCCGCAGCAGTGCGGACAGCGGCAGTGAAGCTCTCGCGGGTCTGATGGATCTGGCTCAGGTAGCGGTCGAGGCTCAGGCGCTGCATCTGCAGCTGCTGCTGGATCTGCTCCATCTCCTGCTGATAGGCACTCTCGACGAGAACGCTGGGCAGCTCGCCCTCAGCGGCTGCGGCCAGCTGGGTGAGGATGGCGTCCTTGGCGCGGTTGAGCGCAGCGGCGTGTTTGTTGTCGTGGAGCTGCTGACGGATCTGGGCGCGGAACTCGTCCATGGTGTCCACATTGGCAGCCTTCTTGGCAAAATCGCTGTTCAGTGCGGGCAGCTGGCGGACGCAGACGTCGTGCAGCTTGATTTTGAAGACCACGGGCTTGCCGGCCAGGTCCTTGGCGTGGTAGCGTGCCGGGAAGGTGACGAAGATGTCGAACTCCTCGCCGCCCTTGTGGCCGAGGATGCCTTCCTCGAAGCCGGGGATCATCCGGCCGCTGCCCAGCTGCAGGGTCTGGTTCTGGGCGGCACCGCCGTTGAAGGGCTTGCCTTCCAGCAGGCCCTCGTAGTCGATGTGGACGATGTTGCCCTTGACGGCCGGACCCTTGTGAGGCACCAGCTCAGCGGCCATGGCGCGGCGGCGCTCCAGCACAGCGTCGATCTCCTTGTCGGTGACTTCCGGGGTGACGCACTCGGTCTTGAAGCCGGTGGTCTGGGTCAGGCTCAGCTCAGGCTGCAGGGCGGTGGTGGCAGTGGCCACAAAGCCCTCGTCCTTCTTCACGCTGACCAGGTCATAGACCGGCTCGTCCACGGCGTGGAAGCCATGTTCTGCCATCGCTGCGTTGTACAGGGCCGGGACGTCCTTGTCCATCAAATCGTTGATGGCGTCGTACCAGAAGGTGTGCTCGCCGCGGTCGGCCTCGATCTGGGCGCGGTCAGCCTCGCCCTTGGCAAAGCCCTTGATGGTGTACGTTGCGCGGGTGCGCTCGTACACGGCGTTGGACGCAGCTTCCAGCTCCTCAGCCGAAGCGCTGAAAGTCATTTTGCAGACACTCTTTTCGGGAGTTTCCACGCTTACCAGTTTCATAGGTTCTACCCTCCGTGCTGCCCCCTGAAAGGGCAAGATTCAAAACATTATGAAGTTATTATAGCACAACAAGCTCAAAAGCGGTATAATAAAAAGAAAGAAAATCTGTTCTTTTGTCAGCGAATGGGGTCCCGGGCGCTGCAAAACGAAAGGAAGTGTACACCTCATGCGTCTGTTCGACGTTCTCGGGCCGGTGATGATCGGCCCCTCCTCCAGCCATACGGCGGGTGCGGCCCGCATTGGATATACGGCCCAGAAGCTACTGGGCGACGTCCCCGCCGAGGCGGACATTGGGCTCTACGGCAGCTTTGCCACCACAGGCCGGGGCCACGGCACCGACCGTGCGCTGGTGGCGGGCCTGCTGGGCCTCCGCCCGGACGACCCCCGCCTGCCCGACAGCTTTGCGCTGGCAGAACAGGTCGGCATGAAGTTCACCATCCATCCGGTGGAGCTCCGTGCCGCCCACCCGAATACGGCGGTGCTTACCTTAAAGAGTAAGGCGGGCCGGACCCTCGTCCTGAAGGCGGCCTCTGTGGGCGGCGGACGCATCCGCGTGACGGAGATCGACGGTGTGCCTGCCGACTTTGGCGGGGACAGCAACACTCTTATCATCCATAACGAGGACACCCCCGGCTGCATCGCCGAGGTCACGATGTCGCTGGCCCAGCGCCGCATCAATATCGCATCCATGCAGGTGTTCCGCGCCGCGACGGGCGGCTACGCCGTTATGGTGCTGGAATGCGACTCCCATATCCCCCACGTGCTGGAACAGCAGATGGCCGTGATGCCGGGCATCCGCAAAGTCACCTGCCTGAACATCGACGAGCCGGAAGAATGCGAGGAGGACTGAGAAGTGTCGTTTTTATCCTGTGAAGAGATGCTGGCCGCTGCCCGCAGCCAGAATATTTCCCTTTCGGAGGCCATCCTCCGCAGCGATTTAGCCGAGAGCCGCCTCACCGAGGCCCACAGCCGGGAGATGATGCACCACCTCTGGCAGGTGATGCAGGCCACCAGCCGGGACTATGACCCGGCCCAGCGCAGCCGAAGCGGCCTTTCGGGCGGCGACGCGGCCAAGGTGGAGCAGGCCCATCAAGAAGGAAAGAGCCTTGGCGGCGATTACCTCGCCGCAGTGACTGCCGAAGCTCTCAAGACCGCCGAGTGCAACGCCTGCATGAAGCGCATCGTCGCTGCCCCCACGGCGGGCAGCTGCGGCGTCCTGCCCGCTGTTCTGCTGCCGCTGGCCCGCAGCGGCGAGGCCGACGAAGAGTCCATTTGCGACGCCCTCTATGTCGCCGCCGGGTTCGGTCAGGTCATCGCGGCCCGCGCCACTCTCGCGGGCGCGGAGGGCGGCTGTCAGGCCGAAGTGGGCGCGGCCAGCGCGATGGCCGCCGCCGCTCTCTGCCACCTCAAGGGCGGCGCGCCGGAGCAGTGCGCCGCTGCCGCCGCAATGGCTCTGGGCAACCTGCTGGGCCTCGTCTGCGACCCTGTGGCCGGCCTCGTGGAAGTTCCCTGCGTCAAGCGGAACGTCGTTGGCGCCGTGAACGCCGTCTCCTGTGCGAATATGGCCCTTGCCGGGGTGGACTACGCCATCCCCTGTGATGAGGTCATCGACGCCATGGGCCGCGTGGGCAGCCTGCTCTCCCCCGACCTCCGGGAGACCGGTCAGGGCGGTCTTGCCGCCACGCCCACCGGCGTCCGCATCGCGCAGGCTCTGGCAGAGCAGGGCTGATGCATAGAAAATAAAAGAAAAGTGGATGAAAAGACGTTCTTTTTCGGAAATCTCAAAAATATTTCCGAAAAAGTGTTGACAAAACCCCGGTTCGGTGATAAAATACATCATGTTCCGAACGGAACGTATGCGTTGGTAGCTCAGCTGGA
>OJNO01001008.1_pt1 | contig 10552 bp, 7 predicted proteins | sample 1597761 | NCBI WGS metagenome assembly OJNO01 (sample SAMN00265071, study PRJEB22529) | human gut metagenome
GCACTTCGTGCTCTCGGATCCGTAACACCCATTCGCATTCCGGACTATCGTCCTACATGCTCATGTGTGTTTGATTTGCTAATAAAGTCCCAGCCTCGCCTGCAAGCAGTCGGTCTGGGCTTTATTGCAAATCTTAATATCCCAGGTAGCTGAGGTTCAGATCCACATTGCCGCTGATGCCGCTGACTTTTCCTGTGGATTTGTATTGCCACAGATCATAGCGTCCGGTGTAGGTGGGTGCTGCTGCATACTGGGCCAGCCAGATCTTGTAGCCACTCAGTGCACTTGCATCCATCTTCTGGCTGAGCCAGGTCTTGTTGGCATACACACCTGCGGTGTATCCTGCATTCTGAATGGTATTGCAGAATGCCTTACATACTGCCGTTCTGGTAGCGGAATCGATCTTATCACCTCTTCCGCCGCTTCCTTCCACATCCAGGAATACCGGATAGGAAATCTTGTAACCGCTGATACGGTCCAGTACCATGGAGGCTTCCTGTACTGCCTCGACCTCATCCACTGCCTGGGTAAAGAAGTATACACCCACTTTCAGTCCTGCTGCCGTAGCTCCCTTGATGTTGGTCTTGAAGGTAGGGTCATCGATCAGTGCTCCCTGAGAGGAACCGCGATAACCCACACGGATGATCACGTAGCTGACACCGGAATTCTTCACGGCGTTCCAGTCAATTTTTCCATTCCACTTGGACACATCGATTCCCATGGTGCCGGAACCAACTACCAGAGATCCGTCACTGGCAAAATTGTATTTTGCGCCCTGAATGACCTGTTCTCCGGTAACCTTGTTGCCATCCGCTGTAAAGAAATAAAGCTTTCCGTCCAGTGTCTGCCATCCGGTGTATTTCACATCACCTTTGATAAAGAACTTAGAGGCAGTAAAGTAATCCGCATAGACTGCTTCACGATAGCTGTCACCATCCTGTACATACAGCTGTACACCGCTCTTGTCTTTCAGCTTGGTAGTTTTATCTTCTCTCGCATTGGAAGCCTTTACAGTTACTGTGCACTTGGCTTCCACCTTGTTGCTGCCTTCTGTATACGTTACCGTTACCGTAGCACTTCCCGCTTTCACACCGGTGATAGTAATGGTCTTGCCGCTTACAGCCACAGTTGCTATACCGGTATCGCTGGAAGCCGCACTTACGGTTCCACTTCCGCTGACTTTTGCGGTAACTGTATCCGTTGCCTTCTGATAAGTCGTCACTGCCGTTTTATCCAGAGTAATTGTCGCCGCCGGAGTCGCTGTAGGGGTTGCTGTTGCCGTCGGGGTTGCTGTTGCCGTCGGGGTTACTGTCGGAGTCGCTGTGGGCTCTGCAGTCGGGGATACTGTCGGTTCTTTTGTAGGTTCTGCTGTGGGCTCTGTTGTAGGTTCTGCTGTCGGTTCCGCTGTTGGTTCCGCTGTTGGTTCTGCTGTAGGAGACACTTCTGCCATCCGCAGGAACTTACCGCTGTAAGCCACCGTTACGGTCTCCGGATCGGTAATGGTATCCTTGGATACTTCTTTATAAGTATTGGCAGTTGCGGTACTTGCCACCCACTGCACAGTATCCTGCAGTGTGGACTCTACAGTAGTATCCTTGATCTGTGTATCCTCTTTTGCAGCATTGATCTCAGATTCTTTCTTGATCTCATTGGAGACATCGACCTTTTTATAGGCGATATCTTTCTTTACTTCTACTTTCTGTGCTGCTGTCGGCAGAACATAGTCCTTGTATTTATCATCCGTCAGTGCGTTTACCGCTACGGAGTAATTCCCCGGCGTAATACCCTTTTTATAGATAATACCGTCCATATCGTCATCAGTCCAGGTCTCGGTCTTGCCGTTGGGATCTGTGATGGTTACGCTGAAGGGTACGTTGGAGATCAGCTTGCCGGTCTTTTTATTGTTAAATTTGATCTTCAGATCCTTCTGTACAGAGACCAACTCCAGTTCTACCGTACCGCCGTTGGTGTACTCTGCCTCTTCATATTCCTTCTGTTCTTCCGGATCTTCTTCTACCGCATTGGCTGCCGCGATCTTTGCCATCTGTGCGTCTGCCACTGCCAGAAGTCCCTGCTCACCGATCATCTGGATGCCGTCCAGCTGTGTTCCCACGCTGACGAACTCCGATACCTGTCCATCCACTGCCCGGGCACTGGCATAGACACTTCCGGTCACGATAGCCAGAATCAGTACCGCCACTCCGGTAGCTGCCATGATCCGGTCCATGGTACTCAGGTTCAGGAATTTTGTCCAGATTACAGCGATTCCGCCCTGCTTTTTGCCCCCGGTCTTTCTCCTGCCCGTGGGAGCCGGCTCTTCCTCGTAATCCTCGTCGGCATAATACTCTTCATCGTCACTCTCTTCGATGTACTCCACATCATCGGCATAGTACTCCTCACCGTCTTCTTCTCCGGTGTGCTCTTCCTCATCGGCATAGTACTCCTCATCGTCTTCTTCTCCGGTGTACTCTTCCTCATCAGCATAGTACTCTTCGCCGTCTTCTTCTCCGGTGTACTCTTCCTCATCAGCATAGTACTCTTCGCCGTCGTCTTCTCCGGTGTACTCTTCCTCATCGGCATAGTACTCTTCACCGTCGTCTCCTCCGGTGTATTCTTCCTCATCGGCATAGTACTCTTCGCCGTCAGTCTCTTCCGGATACTCTTCTTCGTCGGCATAGTATTCCTCGCCGTCGTCTTCTCCGGTATATTCTTCCTCGTCCCAATCGTAACCATCCTGTACGTCTTCTTCCCAGTTACGGTCCGGACGTTTTGTATGGTTAAATAATTTTTTCATCTGATCTATCCCTTCTGCTCATAATTCTCGGTGTAACAATTCCGTAACATTATAGCATTGTATTTTCCCCACATCAAGGCATTCACCCATTTCTTCAGAATTTCTTAAATCTTTCTAATATTATGGACTTTCTTTTCGTATAATAGTAAAATCAATATAACTCTTTTTACCACTACATTATTGAATTACCTGAAACGGAGAGAATACATGAAACGAAACAATAACAACCATAATATCCACGCATCTTCTGTGAATGACATGCCGGATATTGAGATTGTAGATCTGGAAAACGACACAATGCAAGACACAGATTCTGGTAATTTCCATTCCGGGAATACTCGTTCCGGTTCTGTGCACAATTTCCATACCGATTCCGATGACGACATAGAAGACCTTTACGTAGATGCCGATGAAGAAATCCCTGAGGGCGAAGAGTCTGCGGCCCCTGCCGGTATCCGGCGCTTTCTGAATTTTCACGTACTGTTTGCTCTCGTGCTTCTTATTGTTGTCGGCGTGGTAGGATACCGCGTCACACACTGGGGACAGAGGATCAGCCAGTCCGACATCTTCAAGGACGGGCAAGGTTCCTACGACGACAGTTGGGATTCCATCCTTCCCCTGACCGACGAAAACGGTCAGATGATCATTAATGATGCTTCCAATATCGTTGTCTTCGGAAATGCTCCCTTCGCAGATGACAGGGACTCTTCCGACAATCTGGCCAATCTGATCGCCAAAGAGACCGATACCACCGTTTATAACTGTTCCATCAGCGGAAGTTACCTTGCTGCACAGCAGTTAAACTACGACCCCACCGTTGCCCCCATGGATGCTTACTGTCTCTACTGGCTGGTGAACCTGGCCGTTGGGGTTCCTCTGGATGGCTACTACACCGATGCAGCCAATGCTCTGGGCGACAAGACACCGGCCGAAGCAGAGGAAGTAATCAACACACTGAAAACTCTGGATTTCAACACGATCGACACCGTTGCCATTATGTATGATGCTACCGATTATCTGTCCGGCAATGCCATGTACAGTGATGAGAATCCCACGGATCCCACGCAGTTTACCGGCAATCTGGAGGCCAGCATTGAAGTATTGCAGAACTATTACCCCCAGATCCGCATTATCGTTATGTCTCCGACCTATGCATATGCTGTGGATGAGAACGGCGACTATGTAAGCTCCGATATGTATATTTACAACGGCCGTGATGTCTTATCCACTTATGTGATCAAGGAATGTTACTCCGCCAATATCCACAGCGTATCCTTCATGGATAACCTGTACGGCAGCATTACCGAAGACAATGCCGATGAATATCTTGTCGACAATCTGCACCTGAATGTAAAAGGACGTAAGCTCATCGCCAAACGTTTTGAATACTTCCTGAATTACTATTCCAAGGATTATGCATCCCAGGAAAAATAATTCCGGTCAAAAAAGGCTCCCGAAGCAGCCAGTTACTTTGCTGCTCCGGGAGCCACTTGTTTTTCCCTGAAATCTCATTCCTTCATAAAGTAATACAGATCCACTGTGGAATCTTTGTAGATCACATATCCGTGCATTCTTCCGAATTCTTCAAATTCCTGATCCTGCATCTTCCCCACCAGTTTTTTATCTTCCGACAGGATCACATAGGCACAGGCCTCTTCTCTGGCCAGTTCTGCCAGCTCCTGTGCATCAATGACCTCCTGCTCCATAACATCATAAAGATCATTCTGCACCGTCCACTTGCTCACCATAATGTCCCGGCCGTAGGGCATACAAATCACATTGGAATACTGTCTCACATACTGCAGCAGTTCTCCCGGGAATGCCGCCATGACTTCTCTGCCCGGAACCTCAATGCTATCACAGATATCCACAACGCTCTGAGGTACATGATACGCATTTTCCGCCTTCTGAAAATTGGGATTCCTGTAGATCAGACTGCCGGATATCGTAAACAGCACAATAGCCAACGTTATCCCCACATATCTTTTTCTACCGGCGAGTTTTCCACAAAGCTGCACCGTACCGAAAGCAATCACCGGTGTCACAGGCAACAACCACAGGATCCGGTAATAGATTTCCCCATCCGCCATCTGAGAGACGATCTTCGCCACCAGCGGATTAAAAAAGACAAGCAGCAATACTAACGGCACATAAAGAAACATCACCCGGATATATTTTCTTTTCTCTGTGAGCCACAGATACAGCAGACTCACCAGGAACCACAGAACGATCAGTCCGGTCCCCATATATTCCTGAAACAGCTTTAAAGCATCCATTCTTCTCCTCCGGTCCTATCATCCCAACAGCAAATACATTCCGGCATACACAATGCAGGGAATACAACAGCCGATCAATGGCAGTATGAGTTTCCATTTTCTGTAACTGACCGCACCACAGAGCCCGGCCGTTCCCACCAGCATGCATGCCAGCAATGCTCCCATGGTACTGGCCAGACAGCAGGCCGTCATCACAGATCCCAACAGCACCCAGAAACCGAAAGTGATCTTCTGTTCTTCCTGTATTTTTCGAAGCAGTGTCAGCAGCAGGAAAAATATCATGGGGATCAGGATACTTCCCAATGCAGCCTTCCCCTGTCTGCTCCTGGCAATCATAAAATTCTCTACAGTATAATAAGAATAATCTCCGAAAAGCACCAGCACTTCCGTACAGAGTAAAAATGCAGGCAACGCCCATTTCTTCCGGTATGCGCCCTCTCCTGCGAATAATACCCTGCTTCCCAGAAGATAGAATACTCCGTAAGTCATGGAGATCAGAGCGACCGGCACCAGAGTCTTCGCCACGATCACCGTAGTGATGCCGGTCATCTGGGCCAGCCATGCGATCCAGATGGGAAAAGGTGCCAGCCCGTGTCTCACATCCAGTTCCGTATGCATTCCCGTATAAGGGATCTTCTGATACATCCTGCCGGATTCCTCTGCCGCTGCGGAGATTGCCACATAATAGGCATCGTCACCATCACCGTAGACCATCAGCACTGCCAATACCAGCTGCACCAGCAAAAGCACACCAGCCAGCACCCACAAAATAATCTCTGCTTTCTCCGGCTTTGCTTCCCGGACTGCCCGCAGAGTACGGGACTGCCGGAAATACCGGACCGTTGCCGCTGCCAGCAGCACCAGGATGTAGCCGCAATAAGCTGCGGTCACCATCCACATACGGCCTTCCAACAGGATCACCGGCACACAGATCACCTGAAATCCCGCCCATAGCAGCATCTGACCGCTAATCCACAGAAATACCGGATTTCTACAGGGTTTATCCACATTTAAAAAACAATTTCCCACCCATGCCGGTATCGCTACCAGCAGAACGGCAAGCCACAGCAAACGAACTGCGATCATGTTTCAACCTCATTTCTGTCTTCTTATCACTTCATTCCTTATCTGGAAAACATATATATCATATCTCCGTGCACGCCTTCCGAAAGCAGAAGTTCCTCCGACGTATAACCATACTTATCCCGGAGCACAGACACTGTTGCTTCTTTATCCACACCCGGTTTAATCAATACGATCACCCGGTCCAGTGCCTCCACGGATTCCGTATCCTTACGTTCCTTCAGTTCCTCTGCCGTTACCAGCAAAGTTTTGGTGTAATGCATAAATTCCGGCAGGTTCTCATAATAGCCCACTCCCGCATAAACGCAGATGCATGGGAACTCCTCATATTCTTCCGCCAATGCTTCCTGTCTGGCATATCCCTGATAGAGGTATTCCCCATCATAGGCCGCAAGCCGCAGCCCCTGTACCACCACGAGCAACAGCACCAGCATGCCTCCCACGATCTGTTCTTTCCATCCGGAGATCTCTGTCAGTTTTTTTCCAAGGAGACACAATAGCAAAGCAAGCAGCAATGCCACAAACGGAAACAAAGGCATAATATAGCGGTCCACCAGATACGGTGACATGCGGGATGCCAGCAGAAAATATCCGGCCACCGGCACCATCAGCATCCAGGCCGCATCTCTTCCGGAATTTTCACCTTTCTGTTCCTGTTTCCCGGCCCGGAAGCTCAGATACAGCTTTCCCAGAAGCAGGATTGTGCCGGCGGCACATCCGCAGGTCAGAAGAGGCGCTCCCACTGTCCGATCCGCCAGAATTCTGCCAAATGCAGCCAGTCTCTGTCCGTAACCGGCAAATCCGGAGGCCAGATTGCCGAGAGCTTCCGTCCCTCTTCCGCTGGAGAACACATCCGAAATTGCAAAAGGGAACAATACCAGTCCGATCACTGCAGCGATCACCATGGACCGGATATAGCACCATAATTCTTTGTTCCTGTGCCGGTACAGCAGGATCACTGCGGTAACCGCCGCCAGCAGAAGGCAGTAAAACAGGAAAAAATACTGTGTCAGGAAACCCAGCACCGTAATAGCGATAAGGCCCTTGTTTTTCTTGTCAAACCCGTTATTCTTCCATTTTTCCACATGGACGGAAAACAGGGCGACACACAGACAGGAAAGCAGTCCATACATACGGATCAGCAGCACCGTAGCCAGTGCTCCGGTACTCATTCCATAGAGAAGCACCGCCAGGATCCCCAGCTGTCTTCCCTTTCCTTCCAGGGAAAACACATCTGCCAGCTGTCTCCCCAGCCGCAGTAAAAGCCACAATGTAATTCCCAGACAGACCAGATTGATGCTGCATCCAAGCCACGGTGACAATGTTCCCCGAAAGACAGAACTCATGGTATGCAGCAGCATAAAATGTACCGGCGGATGATTGTCATCTTTTACATTAAAATAAACCGACAGGTAATCAAAGGCATCTTTCTGATCCACCGTAACATAATCCTGAAACTGCCGGTCCGTGATCCAGACCGGTTCCTCATAGACATCTGCTTTATAAGACAACAGCTTGCTGTTTCCCCGGTTCCTAAGCACATCTGTTACTGTATTTTTCAGATTCTCCAGAACCTCTCCCGCACTGTCCCCCTCGATCTCCTCGTTCACGAATTTGGCCAGACGCCCTTCCGGCTGGGTAGGTACGATCCAGGGATTATACCTGGCATTTGCCAGTTCAAAGCTCAGAAGTTCGTCCATGTGATAGCCTTCCTTCCGGCTGACTCCCGCACCCATCAATACCAGGCACAATATAACTGCCAGCAGTTCCGGCAGGATTTTTTTCCATTTATCCCGTTTTTCCTGTCCAATCATAGGATCTTCCCATCTCCGTTATTATTCATTATCCATTACCCGATAGAGATAAATGCGGTAATAGCTGTTCTCTGTCTCAAAGGCCTCCGGCCTCATCAGTTCCAGACCGGTATCCTCACTGTGATCGATATAGGCTGCTGACAACAGATAGCTTCCGCCCAGCTGCCTCAGACTTTCCGCATCGATCGTATAGTCCTGAAAATAAAAGCCGCCTTTTTCGATCGTATAATAGCCGGGGCATTCCGCGCTGAACAAATAGCAACGATTCCCCCAATGGTCAAAGCTGTCTTCCAGATATTCACTCTTGTCCAGCTCCGGTGCAATGATCTCCCGGAAACGGTGCTTGTACTCCAGAGAATAGTTATTTGAATAGCCGTCCAGACAGTAAAATCCATGATACAATGCCGCAGCGGGATCGATCCCCAGACTTACGACCCGGTAATCCTGTGGTTCTTCCCCGGTATTCTCCCGCAGGTACTCCTGTACCTGATCCAGCACATCCACGGCATAATAATCCCGGAAGCTCATGGCTGCATAATTCCGGTTCACCAGTTTTTGCAGATTGGGCTTCAGATTGCTCTCCAGCAAAATCTTCCCGGCTGTTGCCACGGTAAGAAGCATTGCGGCCATTACGATGATCCCCGGGATCACACCGTTCCTGCGTCCGTTCCCTGTTTTCTCCGCTCCTGTGTCTCTTTCCGGGAGCTGTTCCGTCAGCAATAACAGGCTGCACCCCAGAATAAAATACCACAGGCAGGGACTCAGCCACAGGACTCTGTTGGCCTGAAAGCCCTTCAGAGCACCCAGACTGGAACGGATAGCGATTCCGATACTGCTGTCCCACAGTGCGGCCACTGCCGCAAAGCCTGCAATAACGGCCAGTGACAGGCCCACGGCTTTCCATAACCGTTTTTCTCCGCCCTCAGGTACATTCTTTTTATCCGCTATGTCCTTCTTCGTTGCCCGATTTAGGAAAAATAAAACAACTGTTGTCATCAACAGCACCACGAGGATCAGTCCATGATAATCCACACTGTGCTGTCCTCCCTGCAGGAGGTTTGTTTTCAACTGACTGAAAAAGTCCACCGGGCTGAGCAGATATTCCGATTTGTGAGAAATCTCTTCTCCCTGTCCCCCGGACAGCTGAAGCAATAACGAACCGTTCTCAACGATATACGTAAGCAGCAAAATCCCCCAGGCTGCAGCCTGTCCGGCGGAGAACTGTTTCCTTTTGTCCACCAGTGTGACGATCTCCCATACCGCCCAGATTCCCAGCACAGCAAAACCGGATAACACCAGGGAAGAATTACATCCGAAAAGCAGTACATAAAAATAACAGAGAATCCGGAAATTCTTCGGTCTGTCCTTTTCCCCCAGTCGCAGTACACAATACATTAACAGCGGCAATCCATACTGGGACAGCCCGTACACCGGCAAAAACGGCAGATACGCATACATACATCCGGTCAGCATGGCTATGAAACCGACAAGTCCTTTTCTTCTCCGCAGTGTTTCCGATGTTTCTCCGGCCCATCCAAGCAGGCAGAACATTCCCAGATATCCGGCAAAGCTGCCAGCCACCTGCATACAGGCCAGTGCCAGTTCCGCAGGCAGCCACCGGTATAACAGCACACAGGCGGGGGCCGGCATGGTAAGCGCTGTTTTTGCTGCACCGTTCATGAATTCCGGCAATACACCGCTGCCATCCCACAGATGTCTTGCCTGCAGAAGATAGGCGATCACCTCACCGTCCAGCTGATCGTGATACACGAACACAGAGTCCTTCCCTAATACAAGATACGGAACTCCCATAAAAAATACTGCCAACGCTCCCAGAAAGAACCAGGCTTTTTCTGATTTCTGCGTTTTCACTTTTGTTGTCATCTTCGTCATGGTTCCTCCTTCCCGCGTTTCTGCTGTCACAATTCTATTATTTCTCCGGGTTGTCTTCTGTATCTCCGGCGCTTATGGTCCTATCGGTCCAGAGGATCATTCCCACAAGCCACAGAGAACCCGGCAGCAATCCGTTCTTGTAATCCAGGCATCCGGCATCCCGCATGGTATACCACAGGATCATGCCTGCCGCAGTGATCACACAGACTCCTGATATCTTCCAGAACAGGCTTCTGTCCGGTACTGTTTTTTCTTTTTTCTGTCGGAGCATGGCAATGATCCCGCATATCATGCCGCTCACGACCACAACAGCGATTCCCGACAGGAACCACCAGCTGCTGTATTTTAACAAAAGCTCTGTCAGCCTTGGATCTCCCGTCATCATAATGTCTACATTTCTGCCAGAGAAGGAGTCATATCCCCTGCCGTCCAACAGCAGCTGCAACAGTACCGTAGGCATGGCATATCCGAGGCAATCCCAGGCGATCTGATGGATATTGTCGGAAGTATACGTCTTCAGATGATACTCGGCATACTCTCTGAATATCTTCTGTGCTTCCGCCTTGCCGAAACGATCCTCCAACGTCTTTTGTATGCCGGACTCCATGGTTCCCGCATAATACCCGGCATTCCTCATCTATCATTTTACCTAAGCAAGCTGAAAACACTTGAAACCAATTTTCTGTATCAAT
>OJNO01001009.1_pt1 | contig 10529 bp, 8 predicted proteins | sample 1597761 | NCBI WGS metagenome assembly OJNO01 (sample SAMN00265071, study PRJEB22529) | human gut metagenome
GATCTGCGGAATAAAAAAGGAAGCAAACGATGTGTTCTGCTCTTTACTTCTCCCACCCGTCAATGCGAGTGCCGTCGGTACCAGAAAGAAACCACTCATGAGTACTGCCAGAATCATCGAACGCACGAAACACAATCCGTCCCGCAAAAAGCTGCGAACTGTGACCCTGTTTCCTTCTCTTTGTTCAAAATAGCGGTGCAGTCCATAAAGAACCAATGACAGCATTCCGCCAATACTGAAATAAAAACTGGTCATGATCATCAGAAATACACTAACTGTAAAAAGACCACTTTTTTCTTGCTCAAAATACCGGTCTACACCTATGAGTGCCAGACATAAGAACGGCATATAATCCACAAACATGATCTGCCCGCTGTACTGACCGATCATCGGTCCTGCCAGCAGGAACATCAGTGACAGGATAAAAGCAGTGCCTGCATCCGTCTTTCTGCTTTTCAGCCAGTAATAAAACAGCAGTACCGAAGCAGTCAGACCTGTTATGCTGACCGCCATGATGTAATCCGACATTTTCACAAACGGAAGCAGATATGACGGCAGAATCAACGGACTATATAGTCCGTAATAAGCAAAATGATAAATATTCTGGCCGCCGCCCAGATTCGCCGCAAATTCGGGAAATAACTTTCCGGTTGCATAAAACTGCTGCCGGAAATAATCCGGCAGCACACTATGCTGACTGAGCCAGTCTACCTTTGCTCCAAAGATTCCATATCTGCCCACAAACATCCAGCAAAAAAAGAGTGTTAAGCCTGTAAGCAGCAGGTAAGGAATGTATCTCTTAACCTTGTCCATAACTCTTCCTCCGCAGATTATGTGATAATGGCATCATCATGATCCGCTGTTCTTCTTTACTGGAATCCTTTAACAGGTATACAGGCCGGTTCTTTACTTCCAGGTATGTCTTGGCAAGATACTGTCCCAGAATTCCGGTACACAGAAGCTGTACACCACCCACGCCAAACAAGATACAAACCATCGATGGCCATCCGGCCACCGGATCTCCCCAGATTAATGTACGGACTACGATTGCAACAATCATCAGGAATGATAATCCGCAGAACAAAACTCCCATATACGCTGCAATCGACAGCGGAACTACAGAAAATCCCGTGATTCCCTCCAACGAGTAAATGAATAATTTCTTTACATTCCATTTTGTTTCTCCGGCAGATCTTTCGATATTCTCATATTCCAGCCATTTGGTGCGGAATCCTACCCACCCGAAGATTCCTTTGGAAAAGCGGTTATATTCACTCATTTCCAGCACTGCATCTATCATCTTACGGTTCATCAGGCGGTAATCTCTTGCTCCGCTTACAATCTCTGTCTTGGAAATCTTATTGATCACGTTGTAAAACTCTTTAGATAAGAATGAACGGATCTTTGGTTCACCCATTCTTGTTGAACGTCTGGTTGCCACGCTGTCATATGCTTCTTCTTTTCTTTTTTCTGCTCCTGTTTCTTTTTCTCTTCTTTTTGTTTCTGCTGTTCTTTCGTTTCTGTTGTTACTGTTTTTTCTGTAGTAGTCGTTGTTGTTTCGCTTGTAGCAGATGTCTGTGATTCTGTATTCTTTGTATCTGTATTCTTTGTGTCTGTATTTTTAGTATCTGTTGTATCTTCTGATCCTGTCTTTTGACTTGTTTTATTCGTAGTTGAAGTGCTGTTCTTCTTTTCTTCTATTTTCGTCTGCTTATTTCTTCCAAGATATGCATCAGCCTCTGGCACATCAATCTTTCCATCCATATAATCCTGATAAGCTTGCTCTGCTCCTGCCCTTGTTGGTGGATAACCATGTGCAGAAAGCCATGATTTCGCCTGTTGTTTTTGCTCTTCTGTATATGCATAAGTCTGTACTGGACGGCTTGTGATCATTACTGCTCCCAGAATCAGCATTAAAACTAATAATAACCTTTTCATTTGATACTCCCTCTTTCATTTTGAAACTGTTTGATTAATCTTGTATATTATAGCATAATTTAGTAAGAATTCTATAGATTATTCGTTTTTATACAATCCTGATTTGAAGGTAGTATTGGTCATGTATGAGTCAGAAAGAAGATAAGAAGAACTATTTATAAGGATCCAAGGTGACAACATGAGCACTTTTTGAATGCGTTTTTTACAAATTCGCAGCGCCCTGTGGTTGATTGTCTGACCGTAGCTGCGGGCATTTTGGCTCGCAGCGAGGGAGACAATATGTAATGACCCCCAAGTTTGTAGGATCGTGGATTTACCTGTATACTATGAATTGGAAACTAACAATGGTAACAGGGATTACCGCATACAAATTGGAGGTCATTATATGAATTATAACACAGTTTACGTAGGAATGGACGTTCATAAGGAAAGTTTTACTCTTTGTTCTTGCAAATATGAAGATGAAAAGGCATCTCATTACCAGAGAACACCAGCCAGTTACAAGAATGTATTAAGATATCTTGCATTTCTTCGCACTATATATGGAGAGGATACAAGATTTGTGTGTGGCTACGAAGCAGGATGCCTTGGGTATTCTTTGTATCATCAATTGGAAAATTTTAATGTGGAATGTGTGATCCTTGCACCAACTACAATGCTCGAACAACGAAGCAAAAGACGGATCAAAACAGACAAAAGAGATGCGGAGATCATTGCCAGATCCTTGGCACAGCACAATTACAGTCCGGTACATATTCCAACGGAAACAGATAATCAGACAAAAGAATTCATCCGTATGCGTGATGATCATAAAGCGGAATTGAAAAAGATCAAACAACAGATCCTTTCTTTCTGTTTACGTCAGGGTTATCAGTATGATGGAAGTGGTAACTGGACAGCAAAACATGTGAAATGGCTGAGATCATTAAAACCAGCAGGGCTTTACAAAGAGATCCTGGATGAATATCTGCTGACTTATACAATTCTGACAGATAAACTGAACCGTTTGGATCAGAGGATTGAAGAACTAGCATCCAAAGAAGAGTATAAAGAATCTGTCAGTAAGTTAACCTGTTTTCTAGGAATCAAGACACATACTGCGTTATCTGTAATTGTTGAAGTTGGAGACTTTCAGCGTTTTGTATCTGCACGAAAGTTTGCAGGGTATCTTGGATTGGTACCTGGACAGCATTCCAGTGGCGATGACAGAAACGGACTTGGCATTACAAAAGCAGGGAACACCCATGTACGCAGACTGTTGGTAGAATCCGCACAAAGTTATACCCGTGGAAAGATCGGATATAAATCAAGAGTCTTAAGATCACGACAGGCGGGAAATTCACCGCAGGTAATCAATTATGCAGACAGGGCAAATGAGCGTCTGAGACGGCGCTATTATAAGATGGTTCTGAAAGATGGCAAGAAATATAATATTGCAAAAACAGCAATTGCGAGAGAGCTTGCTTGTTTCATATGGGGAATGATGACAGATAATATTTACTAATATAAATATAACACATCGATCACCATATCAAGACCAAGCCGCCAAAGGCGGTACTGTGTAGTCTTGACATACTGATCGATGTGCTATAAATGATAATCAAGATGATGTAAGCCGGTCTCTGCCGCATACATCATCCAGCCTGTAATTAAAGTTGCAACTGAAGGCATCCCGAAAGAGTTTCGAACATGTTTAGGTTTGAACTATCTACGAGGAAACTCTGTTGGCACAGTAATATCTGTGATCCACGTGAGGGAGACAGCTAGAGTTCGCGGCGGACCATTGACCTGTTGGTAACCAATCCACGTATATCAGAGTGGCCAATGCCGGGAACTGATACATCGGAACTCTTTCTGGATATCTTCAGAAACAATAAAATAAAAATTTGTTGTGATTTCTGTTAATTTACTATTGACAAAGGTCATTACATATCAGTTTCCAAAGGAACAGGCACGGATCAGCGATTTGTAAAAAACGCTCTCAAAAATGCGGAGTTGCCACCTGATTCTTTCAAATATTTGTTTTTCTTTTATTTCTGTCACATACACGTAAGCCTACCTACAAATTTTGTGTTATACTATATACAACAAAAAGCAAAGGAGGCCGAATCTATGAGAATGTATGATCTGATACTAAAAAAGAGACAAGGGAAACCTTTGACGAAAGATGAGATTCAATGGATGATCCGTGAATACACAGATGGCAGGATACCGGATTATCAGATGTCAGCTTTGTTGATGGCGATCTGTTTTCAAGGGCTTGATAAAGAAGAAACTTATGAGCTTACGATGGCAATGGCGAGAAGTGGTGAGATGCTTGATCTGTCTCAGATTCAGGGGATCAAGGTTGATAAGCATAGTACGGGAGGGGTTGGAGATAAGACTTCTTTGGCGTTGACACCGATTGTTGCTTCGCTTGGAATCCCGGTTGCTAAGATGTCTGGGCGTGGACTTGGTCATACTGGGGGTACGATCGATAAACTGGAGAGTATTCCAGGTTTTTCAACACAGCTTGAAGATGATACGTTTGAAGAACAAGTGAATTCAATTGGTATTTCAATCATGGGGCAGACGAAGGATCTTGCACCAGCAGATAAATTGTTGTATGCATTGCGGGATGTGACAGCAACGGTGGATCAGATTTCTTTGATCGCAAGCAGTATTATGAGTAAGAAGCTGGCAGCAGGAGCAGATGCGATTTTGTTGGATGTAAAGACCGGAAGCGGTGCATTTATGAAGGAAGAATCTGATGCGATGCAACTTGCCAAAGAGATGGTAGAGATTGGAAAGAGTGCCGGAAGGAAGATGACGGCTGTGATCACGAATATGGATGAACCTCTTGGAATGGCAGTTGGAAATATTCTGGAAGTCAAAGAAGCGATCGACACATTAAAAGGCAATGGACCAGATGATTTTGTGGAGCTTATTGAGACATTGGCTTCGCATATGCTGATCCTTGGCGGTGCGGCGAAGGATTTTGATGAAGGACTTATGAGAGTCCGGGAATCTATTCAAAGTGGGAAAGCATTGGATAAATTCAAACAATTTGTTGCTGCACAAGGTGGTGATACGAAATACATCGATCATCCAGAGTTATTTGAACAGGCAGATATTATAGAAGAAATACGATCAGAACAAGATGGATTTGTCGGAAGTATTGATGCACAGGAAATGGGAATCTGCTCTTTGATCCTTGGTGGAGGAAGAGAAACGAAGGAAAGTGTGATCGATCCAACGGTTGGACTTGTTTTCTCAAAGAAGGTTTCGGATCCTGTGAAGAAAGGCGATGTGCTTGCAACGATTTATGGAAATGATGAAGAAAAAGTAAAACAGGCAGTTCTTCATTTTAAAGAAAACTACCATATAATAGAAGAAAAACCAACGAAACCGATAATGATCTGGGAAGTATTATCTTAAATCTATTTGCATAAAATGATAAAAAGGATAGAGATCCATGAAACAAAGAATCTGGATATTTATTTTTAGTATTATTTTATGTGTGATTTTGACAGGATGTATCAAAAAGGATGAACGAGGGCAAAAACAGAAGGTTGTATATGTTGTCTGTAGAAGAAGTGTGATCCCGGTACAATTAGGCAAACTGATCGATGAACAAAAGAGGGAAGCATTTCATTTTACATATACAACAGGTGGTTTTACTTATTATGTGATCGGATATGGAAGACAGCCGGGGAGCGGCTATAAGATCAAGGTTAGAGAATTTAGTTCAGACCGGACACATATTTATATTGATACGATACTGACAGGGGTTACAAAAGAGCACCAGAAGTATGGAAAATCTTATCCATATATTGTACTAAAAAGCCAGTTTTACGAAAAAGATGTGATTTTTCATTAAAATTATAAAAAGTTTAGAATAGTTTTATTGATTTATAAAATCAGAAAACATATAATGGTGCTTATGAATCAAAGGAGGAGCTGACATTTGAATAATCAACAGAATAATAAGAATGATAAAAATGATAAAGATAACAAGAAGAAAAACGCGAAGATTCTTGTAATCTTCCTGATCGTTTCAATTTTTGGTACTATCTTTTTTAATTCGATTTTGACAAAATGGAGAAACGGAACGGAGAAAACGATTTCGTACAATAAATTTGTCACGATGCTTGATAAAGATCAGGTAAAAAGTGTAAAAGTCACAGACAGCCAGTTGAAAGTGACACCAAAGAACGAGGGAAATCCTTTTTACAAGACAACATATACGGTACAGAGGATCAGCGGAGATTATGAACTGGTGAATCGTCTGATCAAGAGTAAGATCGCATTTGAACAGGAACCAGAAGATCCGATGGATACTTTCTTATCAATATTGATCAGCTTGATCCCTACGATCGTGATCTTTGGATTCCTTGTCATGATGATGCGAAGAAGCAGCGGAATGATGGGGGTTGGAAAGTCCAATGCGAAGGTATATGTTGAGAAGAAGACAGGAGTGACATTTGCAGATGTTGCGGGACAGGGAGAAGCGAAGGAAACACTGACAGAGATGGTAGATTTTCTTCATCACCCAGAACGATACACAGAGATTGGTGCGAAGCTGCCAAAAGGTGCATTGCTTGTAGGACCTCCGGGTACTGGTAAGACATTGCTTGCCAAAGCAGTAGCAGGAGAAGCAGGAGTTCCATTCTTTTCACTTTCTGGATCTGACTTTGTAGAGATGTTTGTCGGAGTCGGAGCATCCAGAGTTCGTGACTTATTTAAACAGGCACAGCAGATGGCACCATGTATTATTTTTATTGATGAGATCGACGCTATTGGTAAGAGTCGTGATAATGGAATGCATGGTGGAGGAAATGATGAACGTGAACAGACATTGAATGCTTTACTTGCAGAGATGGATGGATTTGATACATCCAAAGGTATCATTATTCTTGCAGCAACAAACCGTCCAGAAGTCTTAGACAAAGCCCTTCTTCGTCCAGGACGTTTTGACCGCCGTGTTATTGTAGAACGCCCAGATTTAAAGGGAAGAATTGAGACATTAAAAGTACATGCCAAAGATGTGAAGATGGATGAGACCGTTGATTTTGAAGAAATCGCACTGGCAACCAGTGGAGCTGTTGGATCTGATCTTGCCAATATGATCAACGAAGCAGCACTTGGAGCTGTCAAGGCAGGAAGAAAGGCTGTTTCACAGAAAGACTTATTTGAAGCAGTGGAAGTTGTCATTGCTGGTAAAGAGAAGAAGGACAGAATTCTTGGCGATGAAGAGAAACACATTGTTGCATACCATGAAGTCGGACATGCACTGGTTATGGCATTGCAAAAAGAATCAGAACCAGTACAGAAGATCACCATCGTACCTCGTACCATGGGAGCACTTGGATATACAATGCAGCGTCCAGAAGAAGAAAAATACTTAAATAAGAAGGATGAGATGTTAGCAGACCTTGTCTCATTCTTCGGTGGACGTGCGGCAGAAGAAGTGAAGTTTAACTCTGTCACAACAGGAGCATCCAATGATATTGAGCGTGCCACAGCGATCGCAAGAGCGATGGTAACACAGTATGGTATGTCCGATGAATTTGGATTGATTGGTTTAGAGTCCATTACAAACCGATACTTAGATGGACGTGCAGTTATGAATTGTGCAGAGACAACAGCAGCGAAAGTCGATGAAGTTGTCATGAAGATGTTAAAAGAAGCTTACGCCAAAGCAGTCACATACATTCGTGAAAATATGGACATTCTTGACGAAGCAGCAGAGTTTTTGATCCAGCGTGAGACGATCACAGGAAAAGAATTCATGGAAATCTTCAACAAATACAAGAATCCAGTAGAAGAGTCTGATAAAAATGTATCAGAGACAGATGAAAATGTATCAGAAACAGATGAAAATGATGCAGAAACTCCAGGGCCAGAGGTAAAAACAGATTCTGAGATCAAGACAGAAGAAGAAAATACATCGACATATAATACTGGATATGCCCAGTGGGTGGAAGATGATGACGATGAAGAATAATCTGTCAGAGTCAGTGAACAAAATAAAATAGCGAAAAGCATAAAAATGCGGAGACGATTGATCAAACAAATGTCTCCGCATTTTTCCATATAGCTGATATAAAAGGATGCCAAAGGTAAAAAATACATTCTATCCTCAGCAGGTCTTGTTACGGCCTTAATCCCATTCCACCTTCTAAGGTAAGTGTTTCTCCGTTCATATATTTGAAATCAGGCGAAGCTAACTGAACGCATACTCTTCCGATTTCTTTCTCAACATCTCCATAATGTCCTGCAGGAGGCATTTTAACATTAGCTTCAAAGGCTTCAGGATAAGCCTGCTGGAAATTTTCAAGCTGTGCTGTCCATGCGAGTGGACAAATGATATTAGCATTGATGCCGTCAGGACCCCATTCATTTGCGGCAACTCTGGTAAGACCACGGATTCCTTCTTTTGCTGCAGCATAAGCACATTGACCATAGTTTCCAAATAATCCGGCACCGGATGCAAAGTTAATGACAGAGCCCTTTGCTTCTTTCAAATGAGGGTAACATGCTTTCATATAGTAAAATGCGGCATAAAGACCGGAATAAAGTGCGAGATCAAATTGTTCAGTCGTATGATCAGCTAAAGTAACTCCAGAAGCAGATGCCTGTGCATTATTGATCAGGACATCGATCCGTCCGAATTTGGCGATTGTTTCATCAATGACATTCTGCACGACTGTCTCGTTGTCAGCATCGGCACTTACATCAGCTTGGACTGGTAGAACTTCGATATTGTATAATCTCTCGAGTTCCTCTTTGGCATCGGCAAGTTTCTGTTTATTTCTTCCTGTAATAACGAGGTTTGCACCTTCCTTTGCGTATGCAGTTGCAATTCCATAACCAATAGACCCACAGCTTCCATCTTTTAATACAGATCTTCCGCCACCAGTGATGATGGCTGTTTTACCTTTTAAAAATCCCATAAGTTTTACCTTCCATTATTAAGTGATGAGACAATCATAACAGACAAATTATGTGAAATCAAGGAACAATTTCGCTAATTATCTGACAATTATGTTAATTTATTAATTAACGAAAAGATTCCGATCCAGAATGAACTAAATTTGGAACAACATAAAAAAATCTGCATTTTACAGAAAAAAGAAAGAAATAAAAAGAAAACCGCAGAAAAACAAATAGAAAACGAGCGATTTCTGACAGAAAATTCACAAAGAATAAATAAAAACTATCGATAATATAAAATTCATAGATGGAATCTTACGATATAAAACTTAAAATTCTATATACAATATTCAAACATTAGTAAAACTGCACAAAAAACAGACACTTTCTTTGGAAACAAAGCTCAAAATCTGTGAAATAGAACTAAAATGTTTGAAATCAACAAAAAATGATTGACTAAAACATAACAGTGTATTAAAATAAAGACATCAAATAAAGAAAGCGCTTTTTGATAGAGTAATTAAAAGATAAAAGGTTATTTAAGGAATTATGTAATCAACATTTTGGAGGTAAAAATATGAAGGCGATTGTAAGATATGGACAGGCATTTGGTGGTTATACAATGAGAGACGTTCCAGAACCAACATGTGGACCAGAAGACATCATCTTAGAGATCAAAGCAGCAGCAATTTGTGGAGCTGATATGAAACACTGGAGAGTTGATAATGGATCTGATGAATTCAACTCAATCCGTGGACATGAGTTTGCAGGAGAGATCGTTCAGGTTGGAGAAAAAGTAACAGATTGGAAAGTAGGACAGAGAGTTGTTTCTGATAACAGTGCTCACGTATGTGGTGTCTGCCCAGCTTGCGAAATGGGAGATTTCCTTTGCTGTGAAGAAAAAGTTAACCTTGGATTAGATAATAACACATGGGGTGGAGGATTCTCAAAATACTGCAAGATTCCTGGAGAAATCTTAAGAATCCACAAACATGCGATCTGGGAGATTCCAGAAGGTGTTAAATATGAAGAAGCAGCAGTACTTGATCCTATCTGTAACGCATACAAAGCAGTAGCTCAGCAGTCTCACCTGATCCCAGGACAGGACGTTGTAGTATTCGGTACTGGACCACTTGGATTATTCTCAGTACAGATCGCAAGATTAATGGGAGCTGTAAACATCGTTATGGTAGGCCTTGATGAAGACGTTGATACTCGTTTCCCAGTTGCTTTAGAAGTTGGAGCTACACACGTAGTTAATGGATCTAAAGAAGATGTTGTAAAACGTTGTACAGAAATCTGCGGAAGAGACAACTTAGGATTAGTGATCGAGTGTTCTGGAGCTAACATCGCATTAAAACAGGCAATCGAAATGACAAGACCAAACGCTGAGATCGTTCGTGTAGGTATGGGATTCAAACCATTAGAATTCTCTATCAACGATATCACATCTTGGAATAAGAGTCTGATCGGTCATATGGCTTATGATTCTACATCTTGGAGAAATGCGATCAGATTACTTGAATCTGGACAGATTAAAGTTCAGCCACTGATCACACATAGATTAGGATTATCTGAATATGAAAAAGGTTTCGATGCTATGGCAGCAAAAGAAGCTATCAAAGTAATCTTCCACTATGATTTTGAAGATTAATCATTATCAGATTTAAAGACAA
>OJNO01001017.1_pt1 | contig 10470 bp, 10 predicted proteins | sample 1597761 | NCBI WGS metagenome assembly OJNO01 (sample SAMN00265071, study PRJEB22529) | human gut metagenome
CGCCGCCAGCGGCGGAAACAGGGAGGAGCTGTTGGGGCAGCGGCCAGCAGGATGCGAGCGGCAGCGAAGCAGACGCTGGGAGCCGCAACCCGGGCTCCTTTTAGTTACGCAGTGCTTTTTCACGCACTTCCGGTGTAACTGCTTTCAGAAGATTATAGAGGTCAATAATATCGGTGATTGCCTGCCGGTCCTGCTCCGTCCATGTGTAATCAAACTTGCTATAATCCGTTCCCTCGAAACGCATGATAACGGTATCGGCACTCAAAAGGTTTCGCAACCATTCGACTTCACTGTCTTCCATTTCAAAGGTGGCCCATGCAAACCATTTACCAAGCTCTTTGTCGTATCCATAATCGGAGTTATCATAATCGCAAACGTAAGTGTACTTATAATCTCCACCGCGCAGAATGATGTCATAGATATCCAGCTCGGAAGAGCCCATGTAAGTAAAATCTTCCCAGAAAACAATCGTGTTCCCCTTGTCCCAGATATAAAGGTTGGGGCCAATGCCACACGTCTTGCGCTTATCGATGCTGTCATCATGCGGGGTTGTAATCGCCCAGCAGTCTTCTACTGCATCGTAGTTGACATTGCACTTTGCAAGTGCATCCTGAATACCAAGAATCTGCTGTGCTTCTGCCAGCACACCAAAATTGGTGACAGCAGCTTTTCCTGCATCATCCAACTGGTTATAGGCATCCAGAGCGGCCACGATTGCCGCGCGTCTGCTGCGCGTGACAGTACCGATCTGGCTGATCAGCGCTTCTACCTGCTCCGGCGTTACAGCACTATTCTGCTGCGCAAGCACCGCAAAAGGAACGTCCCCGGCGGGGCTGGCGGCCAGCGCGGGCAATGCAGTACCTGTCATCAGAGCGGCCACAAGGCTGCTCGCCACAATAACTTTGCATTTTTCTGTAATTTTCATTCGATGTTCCTCTTTCCTCTGGATTTCAGCTTATAGCTGTTGTAACACAAAATTATAGATACAACAAAAAGCAACTCCACAATTTCCTGCATCTGTTTGTCGAGCTCGCTCATCCCGGCGGGCTCTTTTTTTGTGCCCATAAGCTCTTCAACGGTAATGCCAAAGTAGTCCGCAATTTTTTTGCGGCTGGACATTCTGGGTAAAGCGCCGTTTTTCCAGCTTGTCGGCATAGAGTTTGAAAAAACAAGTTCTTCTGCAACAGCAGCAGATTTTTTCCCCATACCGTCCTGTTGATCAGGTGTCAATGCGCAGGCACCGGGTGCAAAATAAGTATACCATAAACTTCGGCAAAAAGATACAGGAAGCGATGCCGCGAGCCGGACTTTCCTACAAAGGGAAGGCTCTGTCTTCGTCCAACCTCTCCGTCATCGCTGACGCGATGCCACTGCCCGGGTTGCGGCTCCCAGCGTCTGCTTCGCTGCTGCTCGCATCCTGCTGGCCGCGGCCCCAACAGCTCCTCCCTGTTTCCGCCACTGGCGGCGGTCGTCGCCGTTGCCCCCTCGACAAACGCCCCCAACTCTCCTATAATAAAATCATCCCAACGAAAGGCGGTGCCCCCATGCGTTTCCTTCACCTCTCCGACCTGCATCTGGGCAAGCGGGTCTGCGAATTCTCCATGCTGGACGACCAGCGCTACATTTTAGAGCAGGTCCTCTCCCTGCTGGACGCCCGGCCCGTAGACGGCGTTCTGCTGGCAGGCGACCTCTACGACAAGCCCGTGCCGCCCGCCGAGGCGGTGCGGCTGCTGGACTGGTTCCTCACCGAGCTTGCGGCGCGGGGACTGCCCGTTTTTGCCGTCAGCGGCAACCATGACTCGGCAGACCGCATCGCCTTCGGCGCACGGCTGCTGGCGGGGAGCCGGGTGTACGTCAGCCCGGTCTTTGCCGCACCGCCCGCGCCTATCACCCTGACGGACGAATACGGCCCGGTGGACATCTGGCTCCTTCCCTTTTTGAAGCCCGCCGCCGTGCGGCACGTCTTCCCGGACGAGAAGATCGAGAGCTACAACGACGCCATCGGCTGTGTGCTGAACGCCTGTACACCCGACCCCGCCCGCCGGAACGTGCTGGTGGCCCACCAGTTCGTGGCCGGGGCGGCGGTCTGCGAGAGCGAAGAGCCCAGCGTGGGCGGGGTGGACAGCATCGACGTCTCCCTCTTCGAGGGCTTCGACTATGTGGCTCTGGGCCACCTCCACAGTCCCCAGAAGGTGGGGCGGGACACCGTCCGGTACGCAGGCAGTCCCCTCAAATATTCCTTCTCCGAGGCCCATCAGCACAAAGCCGCTCTCTTCGTCACCCTGGGCGAAAAGGGCAGCGTCCGCTTCGAGGCCGCGCCTCTCACCCCCCGGCACGACCTGCGGGAGCTGCGGGGCAGTTACATGGAGCTCACCGACCGCCGGGCCTACGACGGCACGCCGACGGACGACTACCTCCACATCACCCTCACCGACGAGCAGGACGTCCCCGACGCGCTGGCCCGGCTGCGGGTCATCTACCCGAACCTCATGCGGCTGGACTACGACAACCGCCGCACCCGGGCCGCTGAGACACCCGACGCCGCTGCCCGGGCCGAGAGCAAAACGCCCCTCGAGCATTTTGCGGCCTTTTACGAAGCCCAGAACGGCCAGCCCCTCTCCGACGAACAGGCGGCGTTCTGCCAATCGCTCATCGAGGACATCTGGAAGGAGGACGAAGCATGAGGCCCCTGAAACTGACCCTGTCGGCCTTCGGGCCTTACGCCGCCGAGACCGTTCTGGACCTCGCCCAGCTGGGCAGAGGCGGGCTCTACCTCGTCACCGGCGACACCGGCGCGGGCAAGACCACCCTCTTCGATGCCATCACCTACGCCCTCTACGACCATTCCAGCGGCGGCGTCCGGGAAGGGGCCATGCTCCGCAGCAAGTACGCCGAGCCCGGCACCCCCACCTTCGTGGAGCTGGAATTTGAGGTGCGGGGGCAGCGCTGCACCGTCCGCCGCAACCCCGAATACCTCCGCCCGAAAGCCCGGGGCGAGGGCTTTACCACCGAAAAGGCCGACGCCTGCCTCACCTACGCCGACGGCCGTCCGCCCGTCACCCGGGCCAAGGACGTCACTGCCGCCGTGGTGGACATCATCGGGCTGGATTACAACCAGTTCTCCCAGATCGCCATGATCGCTCAGGGGCAGTTCACCCGGCTGCTCAACGCCTCCACCGAGGAGCGGAGCAAGATCTTCCGCAAGCTGTTCCGCACCCAGCCCTACCAGCGTCTCCAGGAGCGGCTGCAGGCCGAGAACGCCGCCCTCACCCGCCAGCGGGAGGAGCAGAGCGTCCGCATCGGGCAGCTGCTCTCCGGCCTGAGCTGGGCCGAGGGGGACGCCGACGAAGCCGTTCTGGACGAGCTGGCCCCCCTCTGCGAGGCGGGCGGGCAGGCGTCGCCGGAGACGTTGCTTCCCCTTCTGGACGCCCTGCTGGCCGGGCAGGAGCAGGCGCTGAGCGCCGCCACCGCCGCCCGGACTGAGGCCGAGGCAGAGCTGGACAAGCTCCAGCAGACGCTGGGCCGGGCCGAACAGGCCGAGAAGCTCCGCCTCGAGCTGACCGCCGCGCAGGCCCGTCAGGACGCTCTGCGGCCCGTTCTGGACGCCGCCGAGGCCGAAGCGGCCCGCCACGCCGGAGATGCCGCCGCGCTGGACGCGCTGGCCGGAAAGCTCGAGCGGGCGAAAGCCGACCTCGCGGCCTTCGACGGGCTGGACAGCCTCGAAAAGAAGCTTTCTGCCGCCCGGGACGCCGCCGCCCTCGAGAACGCCAGAGCCGAAAAGCGCCGCGCCGCCCTCGGGCAGCTGGACGGAGAACTGACCGCTTTGGAGCAGAGCCTCGCCGCCCTTGGGGGTGCGGAGGCCGAGAAGGTGAGCCTTGAGGCCCGGGCCGAACAGCTGACCCGGCGGGAAACGGCCCTCGCGCAGCTGGCCCAGAGCCTCGCCGAGGGGCAGCGCCGGGGGCAGGCCGCAGGGCAGGCGCAGGAGCTCTATCTTCTCGCCGACGACGCAAAGGAGCGCGCCCATGCCCTCCGCGACCACCTCGAGCGGGCCTTTCTCAACGTGCAGGCGGGCCTGCTGGCCGAAGGGCTGACGGACGGCACCCCCTGCCCCGTCTGCGGCAGCACCCATCACCCGAAGCGGGCCGTTCTGCCCGCCGAAGCCCCCACACAGGCCCGGGTAGACGCGGCCAGACAGTCCGCCGACGAGGCCGACCGCGCCGCACAGGAAGCCAGTGCGGCCGCTGCCAAGGCCGTGGCCGCAGACCGGGAGGCCAAAGCCACCCTCCGCCGGGACGCCGAGGCCCTGCTGCCGGAACGGTTCACCTCGCCGGAGGGGCCGGTGAAGCTGACCGTCTCGCTCTTAAAGACGGCTCTGGCCGAAGAAAGCGAGGCCCTGCACGCCGCACAGGAAGCCCTCGACAAGGCTCAGAAGCAGAATGCCGCCGCCCTCGCCGCCAAGGCCCGGCAGGAGGACGAGCGGCAGAAAAAGACCGCCCAGCGCTCTGCCCTCGAGGCCGAGGCACGGGCTTCCGCCGAGGAAGCCGCCCGCCAGTCTGCCTCCGCCAAGGCGCTGGAGGCCCAGTGTGCCGAGGCCCGGGCCGCTCTGCCCGCCGCCGGCCGGGAAGAAGCCCGCCGGGCGCTGGCCGGGCTGGAAAACGAGCGCTGCGCCCTCCGGGCCGGAATGGACGCCGCCGCGTCGGCTCTGGCCAAGGCCCGGCAGGACTGCGCCGCTGCCGAGGCCGCAGTCACAGCCCTGACGGCCCAGCAGACGGAAGCGGGCGAAGCCGCCGACCTGCCCGCCCTCGAATCCCAGCGGGACGCTCTGACGGCCCGGCGCACCGCTCTCGCGGCTCAGGAAAAGGCCCTGACGGCCCGCCTCCTGCCCAACCGGAAGGCCGCCGACCTCTACCGTCAGCACGCCGCCGCCCGGGCAGAGCTGGAACGCCGCTGGCAGTGGGTGAACGCCCTCGCCTCCACGGCGGGCGGCACCCTCAGCAGCAAACAGAAGATCCGCCTCGAGGCTTACATCCAGATGAACTACCTCGACGCCATCCTCGTCCACGCCAACACCCGCCTCATGCAGATGACCGCCGGGCAGTACGAGCTGGAGCGGGTGGGCGCCGAGAACCAGCGCAGCCAGTCCGGCCTCGACCTCGGCGTCATCGACCACTACAACGGCACCCGCCGCAGCGTCAAGACCCTCTCGGGCGGCGAGAGCTTCAAAGCCTCACTGGCGCTGGCGCTGGGCCTCTCAGACGAGGTCCAGAGGGCGGCGGGCGGCATCCGGCTGGACACCCTCTTCCTCGACGAAGGCTTCGGCTCGCTGGACGACGAGAGCCTTGAGCAGGCCATCCGGGTCCTCGCCGGCCTTACCGAGGGCGACCGCCTCGTGGGCATCATCTCCCACGTCGCCGCGCTCAAGGAGCGCATCGACAAACAGGTGGTCGTAAAAAAGGCCCGCAGCGGGGGGAGCACGGTGGAGGTCATTGTGTGACCGCTTCCTTTCTCTTCCGCATCGCCTGCCTTCTCAGGGCCGCGTCTTTCAGAAAGTCTTTTGCCTGCTCAGGCGGGCGGGTGGCATAGAACGCCTTGTTTTTCGGGACGTACGTCTCGGCGGGAGCCGGCCGCTCCCGGTCGCGGGCCATCCAGACCGTGGCCGCTGCCTGCCAGTTCCGCATGGGGTTCTGGCCCACCCGCCAGCCGTTGGATTCATAGAACGCCCGGAACCGGTCGGCCTGAGCCTCCGTTCCGTTCTTCCGGATAAAGTAGTCTCGGACTTCACCCTCGTCCGGCGGACAAAAATCGGGCTCGCCCGGGGGCGGGAGGGGCGCGTCAGCGCAGTCAGCCTCCCCATCCGGGAGGACAATATCAGGCTCAGACTCAGAATCAGATGCAGAACCAGTATCAGAGACGGAATCAGAACCAGATACAGCCATCTTTGCCATCGGCGCATGGCATTTGCTATTTTTGCCACGCTCTTCGCTGTGCCAGCGGCTCTCAGCCCCCTTTGTCCCCGCCTCGGCCCGGCGCTGGCGGGTCTCTTCCCACTTACGGGCGTTCTCGTCGAGGCCCCCTTCCATAAAGGTCCACGCCATCCGGAGCATCGGGTCGGTGAAATCGGGCCGCTTCCCTTCGGGATAGGCCAGCAGTGCGTCCAGGAGCATCCCCTTCTGCTCCAGCGACAGCGCCCCCAGCGGGCGCTGCCACTCGCCAAATAAGATAACGCTGCGGTGTTTCTTTTCGGTCAATCCTCTTTCCTTCCTTTCCTGTTTTGTATTTCTCTTCGGCATCTACAACTCAATGTAGTTTGTTCAGGTCAAAAAGTCAACCTTTTTGAGAAAACAGTCGAAACGTTGTGGGAAAAGGCGTAGAAAAGATTGCATCTCTGTTCTTGTAAATTTTTTGTGCGGTGCTTGACTTTTGCACGGGATGGCATATAATAAAAGTACGAGAGAAAACTCAGCATAACATTTCACCCAAAGCAAAAGAAAACCCCCTCACGGAGCTGCTACTCCGAAAGGGGGTCTTCTTTTTAGTGCTTACGGCCCGAGAACCATCCGTCAAGCCACTTGCAGATGTAATGCGAGATCACATTTGCTGCGACGGACAGCACGAGAGTTTCAAAACTCGGCATTCATTTCACCCCCCTCCCACTTAAAATGGGCGGACGAGGCCGCAAGGCAAGTATACCATATTTTTCGACCAAAAGATACAGCAAATTTCCCCGCATATTCTCCGTCGCCGCCATCACCTCGGTGTTTGCGGTGCAGTTTGGCCATGATGCGCAATTTGCTGCCGACAGCGTGGTGCTTACCACCCTGCTGAGCATCCTGTTTTTGCCCCTGTGCGCCTTTGTGATCACCATGGGCTGAGCCCCTTTGGGCCCGCCTGTGGGAGGCTTCTTCCGGCCGGGAGAGCCTTTTGCTTTGGGCGCTTTCTGCCCAGTCCCTTTTCCACACCCCGAGGCCCCTCTGGCCCCGGGGTGTTTTTATACATTTTGCAAAAAAAAAAAAAAGAAATTTCGTTCTTTTGACGATTTTTTCGTTTTTTCTTGACAATAAACAGGAATATCTCTTATTATAGTATTACCAACTCCCCAGGGGGGCTGGAGAATACTACCGATCTGCTTTGAAGGAGGAACTGTAATGAAATTGACAAAAAGGCTGCTGGCCATGGCCCTTGCCGGGGTGATGCTGCTCACCATCCTCACCGGCTGCGGCGGTGGGAAAAGCGGCGACCGGCTGGTGGAGGAGTATATGGCTACCTGGCTCAGCGAGAACTCTGGTAATATACCCGTCACCCACGATGTCCCTGAGATAAAGACCGTTGCTAGTATGTTTAAGGCCTCTAAGACCTCCTGGTTGAAGGATGACGGCTCGTGGGCTATTTCTTCGAAAGCCTCTCCTGCAGATCCGACATATAAAGCCCTGCAGGACGTTTTTATCAAATACAACGATAATTATTCCGTGTATCTTTACGCCTTTGAGGTAGACAGCAAGCAGAACGAACTGAACCAGGCCATGCGTGTTATGTCGGCCACTACGACAGCTGAGGGACTGCCGATTCATACTAGTTCTGGATGGTCGACCGCCATCCAGTGCGCCACCCGGCTTGTAACAAAAGAGGGCAAGAGCTACCGCATCGCTGTGATCATCTATGATCATCATGCCGCAGGTTAACAGGGAGGAACAACTATGAACGCTATGAAAAAGATCCTTGCCCTCGCCCTTGCCGGGGTGATGGCACTGGCCCTGCTTACGGGCTGCGGCACCGGGAGTTCCGCCTCCCACAAGAGCATTGCAAAGGCTATGGCAGACTATGACAATAGCCTTCATCGTAAGACGACCATTACCTGTACCTCCTCTGCCGTGCTGGATGCCAAGCTGCAAGAGCAGGCAAAGAAACCCGGATTTGAAGATGTTGTCAAGAAGGTTTACAAGGGTACACTTACATCTTTCACTATCCCGTCCAATAGTGATCTCTCTGGTAAGGTCGTCTACCTCTACTGCGGCAAGTACGACAAGGATGCCGGAAAGCAGGCCATCAACCTGAATGCACACTACGCCTACAGCTCCAGCACTTCAACTCTGGCCGATGAACGCCAGATCGGCCTGATCACCACCAGCTTTACGGACACCAACGGCGAAAAGGTCAAGGTCCGGTTTGCCGTGGTGGTATCCCCCAAGCCGTAACACAGCGCAGCACCTCTCCCCCCGGAGTCCCGGGGGGATTTTTTTGTGCATGATTGCCCCTGCCGCCGGGCATCCTAGGGGCGGAGGTGTTTTTTATGGAATCTCTGACGCCCTTCATCCGCCATGAGCTTGAGGATGCGCCCGGGCCGAGCGGCCCGCCGGAGGAGACGAGCAGCGTGGTCAGCCCGCCTTTGGGCGCAATACCCGGTCAGCCGCCCGTCACGGAACCGCCAAAACCGGGTCGCGGCTCCCAGCAGCCGCCGTCGCAGCCGGACGGCCCGGATGTGCAGCTCCCGCCGCCGGAAGTCCCGCAGCCCCGTCCGGACGGCGGCATCCCCATGACCGACGGCACCCCTGCGGCCTGTCGGCAGAAGAATGCCGCCGAGTATCTGGCCGGGCGGTCGCCGGGGGTGATGGCCCAGTACGGGCAGGGGCTGTTTGGCCCCCAGCAGCACACCAAAAGCCCCCACCCGGCGCCGGAGGAGGACGAAAGCGGCGTTTTACAGCTGGTAGAGTGGCGCGAAGAAGCGCCTTACGGTTGAAAGAAATGTAAAATTCAGAAATTATTTTTCAATTACCTGTTGAAATCTTCGCGCGCTTCTTTTATTATGGTAGCAAACAAAGCAAAGGCAGGTAATGCACTATGGCAGAAATCAAATACGAGATCGTTGAACGCATCGCAGTCCTCGGAGAGCGTCCCCGCGGCTGGGAGCGCCAGCTCAACCTCATCAGCTGGAACGAAGGCGAACCCAAGTACGACATCCGCGACTGGTCCCCGGACGGCACCCGCATGGGCAAGGGCATCTCCCTGAGCCACGACGAGCTGGCCATCCTGAAGGGCATCCTCGAGGATATGGAGCTGTAAGATGACGGACCGCGAGGAATTTCTGGAGATATTCCGCACCCACGTCACCCGGCCCGGCAGCGAGAAGCTGCTGGACTGGATGGACAGCAAGACGGACTTCTTCTCCGCGCCGGCGTCCACCCGCTTCCACGGGGCCTGCGAGGGCGGGCTGTGCGCGCACAGCCTGAACGTCTACCGCGTGCTCCACGGCACCTTCTTCACGCCGGACGAGGACAGCGAGGAGACCTTCGCCATCTGCGCACTGCTCCACGACCTGTGCAAGGCCAACTTCTACAAAAAAGGCACCCGCAACGTGAAAAACGAAGCGACGGGCCAGTGGGAGAAAGTCCCCAGCTACAGCGTGGAGGACATGTTCCCCTACGGCCATGGCGAGAAGAGCGTCTTCCTCATCGAGCGGTTCATGAAGCTGAAGGTGGAAGAAGCCGTGGCCATCCGCTGGCACATGGGCGGCTTCGACGACGCCGTCCGGGGCGGCAGCTTTGCCCTGTCGGGGGCCTTCGAGAAGTACCCTCTCGCCGTCAAGCTCCACATCGCCGACCTCGAGGCGACCTATCTGCTGGAACAGCGGGGCGAATGACTTTTCTTTATATGCTTGACTTTTTCGCAGGATAGCATATAATGAAAGTACAGAGACGATACAGCATATGTTTCACCTATGCGAAAAGAAAAACCCCTCCTGGAGTGCCAGCTCCAAAAGGGGGTCTTCTTTATTTAGTGCTTACGGCCCATGAACCATCCATCAAGCCACTTGCAAATATAGTAAGCTGCTACATTTGCTCCGACAGACAGTATAAAAGAAAGAATACTTTCCATTTTTCTCACCTCCCCTCCCGAATAAATGGGCGGGCAAGGCCGCAAAACCATTATAACATATAATTCGCCAAAAAGATACAATAAACGCCAAGAGAAGAGTGACTGTAAACTTTCCGCACAGTGCTTGACTTTTGCGGGGAATGGCATATACTAAAGATAGTAAAGGCAATTACTGATTCATCGTCCCACGGAAAGAAAACCCCCTCCCGGAGCTGCAATCTCCGAAAGGGGGTTTCCTTATTTAGTGCTTACGGTCTTTGAACCAGCCGTCAAGCCACTTGCAAACAAAGTTTGACACTACGTTTGCTGCGACGGAGGTCATAAAGGCAAAAATATGATTCATCGTTCCCACCTCCTTCCCAATAAAATGGGCGGAGTTAGACCGCAAAACCATTATACCACACGTTTCGCCAAAAAGATACAGGAGATGCCAAGAGAAGAGTGACTGTAAACTTTCTGTGCAGTGCTTGACTTTTGCGGAGAATCGCATATAATAAAAGTGATAAAGGTAGAAGCAAATGAGTCCATTGGCTCACCCAAAAGGAAAGACCCCCTCCCGGAGCTGCAATCTCAGATCGGAAGAGCACACGTCTGAACTCC
>OJNO01001020.1_pt1 | contig 10457 bp, 10 predicted proteins | sample 1597761 | NCBI WGS metagenome assembly OJNO01 (sample SAMN00265071, study PRJEB22529) | human gut metagenome
CCTTTATCGGATGTCAAAAAAGAAGCAAATCCCCAAGGCAGCCCACTGCGAGGATCATTCAGCAATGCATAAATAGATCGTGCCAACGGATAGTTACCATAGAACAGGTAAGCCTGATAAGGTTTATAACTGTTAGCAGGAGTTGCTACATCCTCTGCACTCACTGACATCACTCTGATCTCTTCGCGAAAAGAAAGATTGGTTGTATCACTGCGGTTCCCCAACCAGTTTACTCCAACAACTCCCATAGCGTCGGGATTATTCGCTACATAATCTATCACCTGTTGGTTGGTTTTCAAGGCACTGACGTTACCTTCAGCCAACTCTTTTCCACCACAGATTGAGTCCATTGCAAAACGTACGGTACTGGAGTTCTTATTATCGAACACTACCTGAATCCCTTTCAAACGGGAATTCGGATTAACCTCTTTCCAGTTTTTTACCTCACCGGTAAGGATGCGGCGGAAATCACGTACACTCAACAAAGAATCCGGATTAGCACGATTCACAATCAATGCCAGACCGTCCGTAGCCAATTTTATCTCGCGAGGGAAAAACTTACGGCTGTGGAATGAATTCATTTCTTCCTTAGTCAGTGTCCGGGTTGCAATAGCCAACCGGACACTGTCTTTCAGAAGTAAATTTATCGCTTCCACTTCAGTTGTGTAGCGAGGGACAATCCCGGCCAAAGGGTACAGGCTCTCAAACACCTCTATCTCTTCTTGTATGATAGGTTCGAAACTCTCATCCGCTGCGATAGATACCACACCGGAAGAATAAGTATCCGTCGGTCCTTTTGATTTTGAGTTACAAGCACTCAAGACCACCAACGCTACGAGTCCTATCAGCCTAAATTGTCTCTTCATCATCTTTTATTGTAATCTAAACATTACCGGAACGGTGAATTTCACACGTACCGCTTTACCATTTTGTTTACCCGGAATCCATTTCGGCATGCTTTGTACCACACGCACAGCTTCTTTATCCAGATAAGGATCAACGCCACGAGCTATGTGCACATCGCTAATAGTACCGTCACGCTCTACCACAAACTGTATAATAACGCGACCTTGTGTTCCATTCTCCTGTGCAATCGTCGGATACTTGATATTTTTTCCCAGATATGCCATCAGTTCCTGCTGTCCGCCGGGGAACGTCGGCATCTGTTCTACCATATCAAATACTTTTTCCGGTTCGGCTGCTTGTGTCACTACCTGTTTCAAGTCAGCGATATCAGCTCCGTTAACTTCATCATTACCTTTTACGTCGGCAATAGAGATGGATACTTTGGTAGCATTCAAATCTTCCTGGCTCTTGATTTCATTGTCTTCATGCACTTCTTCATCTTTCTTGATGACAGGAGCTGTAAACTTGATAGAACTCTTCAATGCAGGGGGAGGAGGTGCAACCGGTTCTACGCGTTTCATCTCTTCCTGTTTGATTTCAGGTTCTTCCAATTTTGACAGAGTAGTTACTTCTGTCATCACTTCTTTCTGCTCCGGAGTTGCCAACTTAAGCAGTGTAGGGATACTAAATCCAACCGCTGCTATGACCACTACAATCAACATAGCGACATTATGTCGTTTTGTTGAATTGGCACGCATTCTATATGCGCCGTATGCTTGGTTTTTGCCTTCAAAAATCAGTTGACACCATTCCGAAGAAGCTAAATCTAATTTTGCCATTTTACTTTTCTTTTTTAGGTGTTACATCAATTATCGGCCAAGTTTTGTGACAATTCACCTTTCGCATCGTAATTCTTCATCAAGAATTCATCAGCTTCTGCAATGTCTGTTATCACATATTTACCAATATTACATATCTGCATTTCGTCCAGCGCGTCAATCAGATTCATATAAGAAGCATCATCCGTAGCCTTGATAATTACGGTCGGTGTATCCTTTCCGCTCTTTATCTCGGAAACCTGCTTCTTAAATTCGTCATCCGTGATCTTAAGATCAAGTTTTTGCTGCTTCAATTCTCTTACTTTATTGACAGCAACAGCATTCTTCTGAAGAAGTACGGCACGCAGTCCATCTGCACCGTAGCTAGTTTCTTTCAACGAGGTATAATCCTTATAGTTAGGTTCCCCCTCGTAATAATAGAGTTTGTTATCAGCTCCCAGCAATAACGTAATTGCTTGTGAAGCCTTCACCATACTCTTTTGGTTTTCAGTTATATCTTTGTCATTACTCGGCATGCTTATCTCCATCGTCTGAGGCTTGCTCAACGTGGTACAAAGCATAAAGAAAGTAATCAGCAACATATTCATGTCCACCATCGGTGTAAAGTCCACCCGGACAGTCATTTTCTTTTGCTTGCTCTTTCCTCTTTTTCCGCCGCTCTCTTGTACTTCAGCACTCATTGTATTTCCTCCTTTTTAATTTTCAGATTCTGCCTTGAGAGAAGTAATCAGATTGTACCGATTTTCCCGCAAATCCTGAAGTGAGTTCATAACGTTCTTTATCACTGAGTATGGAGTTGTAGCGTCTGCCTTGATAGCAATACGTAGATCAGCGTTAGCGGCACGTGCATTACGTACCCACGATTTAAACTGATTGTCAACACTATCGCATGGAATACCTTCATTCTTTAGGATCTTATCCCGTTGATCTTCCGGGAGATCAAGATATTTCTGCATACTTCTGATAGGTACTCCAAAAGTAGAAGACAAGATAAATCTCTTCTCCTGTTCCGGAGTAAACTTAATGCCATACTCTTCACCCATGCTCTCCAATACAGCCTGCATATCCTGCTGCTTGTCGAGGCTCATAAATATTTTTCCTTCCGGATCAACCAGAATCTGGAGTACATTCGTCTCCGGAATCTTGATTTCCGATACGGAGGCCGGAGTAGTAACTTGTACAGGTTCCTTCTTCACAAATGTTGAAGTCAACATAAAGAAAGTCAGAAGCAATACAGTAACGTCACTCATAGCTGTCATATCTATGAACGTACTTTTCTTTTTAATTTGCGCTCTACCCATGATTAATAATAGATTTTATAAGGGTTCGCAGAATTAGTGAGTAGCAGCAAAAGTTTGCACGATAGAGAATCCGACTTCGTCGAGTCCGTAAGTCAATTTATCGATTTTGTTAGTGTAATAGTTGTAAGAAATAACAGCCAATGCACCAGTCAAGATACCGAAAGCAGTATTAATCAAAGCTTCAGAGATACCTTGTGACAAAGCCATAGAGTCAGCACCACCACCTGCAGACAAAGCAGCAAATGAACGGATCATACCGATTACAGTACCAAGCAATCCCATCAATGTACCCAAAGTAGTGATAGTAGCGATGATCGGAAGATTTTGTTGCATCATAGGCATTTCCAAAGCAGTAGCTTCTTCAAGTTCTTTCTGGATAGCCAACAGCTTCTGTTCTTTAGGAAGAGCTGTGTTCTTTTCCATTTCTTCATACTTGCGCAAAGTAGCAGTAACTACATTGGCAACAGAACCGCGTTGTTGGTCACAGATTTCTTGTGCTTTTTTGAGGTCACCGGTAGCCAGGGCTTCCTTGATGTTAGCTACAACGCTTTCGGTAGTAAGCAGTGTGCTTGCTACGCTGGTAGCGTTCTGCAGGGCACTTCTGGTAACCTTTGCAGGATCCAGGATGCCGGCACTTACCATATCTACATATTCCTCTTTCAGAGCATCGAAACCGACACCGACCTCAGACTCACGTACCTTGTTGATGATAACGCTGCCTTCCAGTCCTGCGTTTGCTGCGATGTGATACAGAGGTGCTTCCAGTGCTTTCAGGACAATGCCTGCACCGGTCTTCTCATCACCTTCCAGACTTGCTGCCAGTTTGGCAACTTCCTTGGATGCATGAATGTATGCGGAACCGCCACCACAGATGATACCTTCCTCTACGGCTGCTCTGGTAGCTGCCAGAGCATCTTCCAGACGAAGCTTAGCTTCCTTCATCTCGGTCTCGGTAGCAGCACCTACACGGATAACTGCAACACCACCGGACAGCTTAGCCAGTCTCTCCTGTAATTTCTCTCTGTCGAAATCAGAAGTGGTCTCTTCGATCTGCTTCTTGATCTGTGCGATTCTGGACTGTAATGCTTCCTTATCGCCTTCACCGTCTACGATCACGGTGTTCTCTTTCTGTACCTTAACGGATTTTGCACGACCCAGCATATCCATTGTGGTATCTTTCAGTTCATAACCAAGCTCGGAGCTGATCACGGTACCACCGGTCAGGATTGCGATATCCTCCAGCATAGCTTTTCTTCTGTCACCATAGCCGGGAGCCTTAACGGCTACTACGTTGAAAGTACCACGCAGCTTGTTAACGATCAGGGTGGTCAGTGCCTCGCCCTCTACATCCTCAGCGATGATCAGCAGCTTAGCGCCGGACTGAACGATCTGCTCTAACAGAGGCAGGATCTCCTGAATGTTGGAGATCTTCTTGTCAGTGATCAGGATATAAGGGTTATCCAGAACAGCTTCCATCTTATCCATATCGGTTGCCATGTAAGCGGAAATATAACCTCTGTCGAACTGCATACCTTCTACCAGATCCAGTTCGGTCTGCATGGTCTTGGACTCTTCAATGGTGATAACACCGTTGTTGCTTACCTTCTCCATAGCATCTGCAACCAGCTGTCCTACAGCCTCATCCCCTGCGGAGATTGCAGCTACTCTTGCGATGTGCTCCTTGCCGTTTACTTTCTGGCTCATCTTACCGATGGCTTCTACTGCACATGCGGTTGCTTTCTTCATACCTTTTCTCAGGATGATGGGGTTAGCACCTGCTGCCAGGTTCTTCATACCTGCATTTACCATAGCCTGTGCCAGAACGGTTGCTGTGGTAGTACCATCACCGGCTACATCGTTGGTCTTGGTAGCTACTTCCTTTACCAGCTGTGCACCCATGTTCTCGAATGCATCTTCCAGCTCGATCTCTTTTGCAATGGTAACACCATCGTTGGTGATCAGGGGTGCACCGAAGGACTTATCCAGTACTACGTTTCTTCCTTTGGGTCCTAAAGTTACTCTTACGGTATCTGCCAGCTGGTTGACACCAGCCTCTAATGCTGCACGGGCTTCTGCGCCGTATTTAATCTCTTTTGCCATAATAATCAGCCTCCAATTTATTTGCTCTTAGTCTTAATTTCTTTTTAGGTTTTGCTTTTACTGAATAATTGCAAGGATGTCGCTCTGCTTTACGATGATGTACTCTTCGTCATCCAGCTTTACTTCGGTTCCGGAATATTTGGAATAGATGACCTGATCGCCAACCTTAACTTCCATCTTTACTTCCTTACCGTCTACGACACCGCCGGGGCCGACAGCAACAACTTCTGCCTGCTGGGGCTTTTCCTTATTCTGACCGGGGAGCACGATACCGGACTTGGTAGTCTCCTCTGCAACTAACTGTTTTAATACTACTCTGTCACCTAAAGGTTTCAAACTCATGACAACTGCCTCCTTATAACTATTTAAATATCATATTACTCTTTTTCATTTGTTAGCACTCATTTTTATCGAGTGCTAATTTCTATAGTTTATATTAGTTTTATATGCCGAGTTTTTCAAACGCATTCACCGTTATTTAAATAACTATTTCTTTTATTTTCTCGTTTTATCTCAGTTTTTCTAATGTTTTTATATTACATGTGTAAAAATGCGATTTAATATTTCGTTTATAATTCTGAAAATCCATATCCGGTTCATCCCTTGCAAACTCCTGTGCAGACATAAAGCTATACCGGTTACATCGTATAAGCAAAAAGCAGCCGGGGATCTTATCATTATCCCAAGCTGCTTCTGTTCCGCTCTGTATTTACTTTCCCGTCCTATGCGTTCTTGGATTCCTCATGCCATTTCTGCCACTTCTTCTTATAAATAAAGTAGCAGGGGATTCCTACGAATACCATTCCGCCTAAGATATTGCCGATGGTAACGGGAATAAAGTTGTTCAGGCTGTGCAGTACTGTCAATCCCTGGATCTGCTCTGCGGTCAGGCCGTATGCTTCCTGTGCCTTTGCAACATACGCGGGATTCTGTGCAGCCATCATGCCTACGGGAATGTAGAACATATTTGCAACACAGTGCTCGAAACCGCCGACTACGAAGGCCATGATCGGGAAGAAGATCGCCCAGATCTTACCGACGATATCCGTAGCTGCCGCTGCCATCAGGATCGCAATACATACCAGAATGTTACACAGGATACCGGAGGTAATTCCTTTCAGCGGAGAAATGCCTACCTTGCCGACTGCCACTTTGATGGCATAAGCCCCCAGCAATCCGCCGGTGTAGTCCAGATTTCCGGAAAAGTAGATCAGGGTATCAATGATCAGCGCGCCGATCAGGTTGCTGAAATATACCACGATCAGATTGCGGATACATTCGAACCAGGTCACCTTTTTGCCTACCACGTCCATGACGATCAGGCAGTTGCCGGTGAAAAGTTCTCCACCTACAAATACAATGATCATCAGTCCCACAGGGAAGATGATACCGGCTACGAATCGGGCCAGACCTACGTTGTCAATAGCATGCGCCGCAGTACTGCTGGTAGCTCCGCCCAGTGCAATGAAAGCACCTGCCATAATGCCTAACAGGATCATCTTGCCCAGAGGAAGATGTGCCTTGCCCTCTCCGGCCTTCATGTTATTATCAATGACTTCTGCCGGGGTATTAAAATGCTGTTCCATATTTTCCCTCATTTCCGTACAGCCCTTATCTGCCGTACTTTCTCATACTCATTTACTACCTATATTACACGAAATCTGCGGCGGGAATCAAGCTTTTCCCCCTATGTATCTGATTATATACATTTCTGTTTTCAAAGTGGAATCTCGTTTACAAAACGGGAAACTCGGATGACTATTGAGCAGCGTCTGATTTTGTCGACAAAGAGTCTTTTTTTGTAATTTTTTTGCCTTTTTTTGCAAAAAAATGCTAGACAAAAGACATAATGTGTACTATACTAAACTTGTTCGGTGAGAGCCGAACCGCTTATATAAGTAGATTTCCGGAAGAATTCCCCTTTTACACAATTAAAGTGGCTGCAGGTTTCCCGCCTGCGGCTGCTTTAATTGTGTTATAAGGTATTCTTTGTGGTTTTCCCCGGAATTGCAAAAGTTTTTGCAAAAATTTAAAATTTTCACTTGCTAAATGATAAACATCTATGCTATAATAGCTTTCGTCAGTGATTCAGCTGATACAATTTCATAGGGGAATAGTACAGCGGTAGTGCGGCGGTCTCCAAAACCGTTAACGGGGGTTCGATCCCCTCTTCCCCTGCTTTCAAAAGTCGATGTTATCGGCTTTTTTTATTTTCTGTTTTGGTAACACTTTTTACCTCACCATGGCGCGATCTAAAGAATCACGCCATGATGGGGTGTTATTTTAATGTGAATTAACAGGAATGTTTTTCATCATGATATTGAACATACGTTCGATTTATGTTATACTGTATTTGTGTAATCGAACAGAAAGCGGATGCGATTTTCCGATTGTTAGATGCCCTCTAGTCTTACAAAGGAGGGTGATGCCCATGAATACGATGGAAGTACTTACTCTGTTGTTAGTTGTCTTTGCAGCTTTATCATACATTGACAGACATGGTGACGATAATAACAAAAAGAAATAGCATCCCCTCGCCAAAGTAGATGCTATTTCTTTTCTAGTATTTTACTGAGGGCAAATCGGAATTTTCACCTCCGACTTACTTTCTAAATAGATTATACACCAAGAGGGATTGAGAAATCAATCCCTCTTACTTTTTTATTTCTCAAATCTCCTCTTTCTCCGCATCCGGCGCAATCACCGCCCCAATAGCGGTAGCATAATCGGAGTACTCCGGAATAGTGACCTTCACATCCCACAGGCTCTTGAAGTCTTCGATGATCTGGCGGCATTCGAAGAATTTGGTCAGGCCACCGATGAGGATGTAATCCTTGATGCCTGTGCTGGCAGATGCGAGGATGCCTGCCTGGCAGATGTTCTCGATCACCATATGTACGATACCTGCCGCAATGTCCTCAGGCTTGGACTGGGCATCCGCTTTGCCGAAGTTGGACGCAGTCACGTCCAGGTTCAGGCCGGGGAGCTTTTCCTTGGCCAGATCGCCGATCCGCAAGTCGATCTTTGCCACATCACCTTTCCGAGACAGAGGGACGATCTCATGGATGTCCCCGGTATTCAGTATGATCGAGGACAGTCCGCAGATGGTTCCGCCACCGAGGCCGACACCGCCTAAATGCTTCATCTCATTCTCCGTCACCTTGACGAAAAAGCTTCCGGTTCCCATACTGATAACGATAACTTCCTTTTTATCCGTCAGATAATAGCCTCCGGTTCCTGTGGCAACGAATTCATCTACCTTATAGGTCGGACGATCGTATACCGCTTTCTCCACATATTTGCTTCCCACGCCGGTGATATAGACACCTTCCACATCTAAAAGCTGCAGATTATTCTCATACAGATATCTTCCGAAAGCACCGTAGAGGGATGCCACCTGGCTGTCTGCCTTGACTGCCATGGGCGGAAGCATATGTTCTCCTTCAAAAGCTACGATTTTGGTGGTACTGCTGCCGATATCAATTCCTATTCTTACGGCCATATCTTTGTCCTCCTCATAATGAAATGCTAAAAAGCTTCTTTAGAACAATCGGTCCATGGCATCCTGCACGGAGCTGACGCCGATGACACGGATTTTGCTTCCTTTTTTGCACTCTTCCAGTGACACGTAGGGCACCACGCATTCCTCGAAGCCCAGTTTCTCCGCCTCCGCCACACGCTGTTTTGCCATGCTGACCGCGCGGACTTCGCCGCTTAATCCCACTTCTCCAAAAGCTACCATTTTCGGATTCAATGCCTTATTCCGGAAGCTTGACAGAATCGCCAGCACGATTCCCAGATCAATGGCCGGCTCCTGGATCTTGATACCTCCCGTAATATTCACGTAGGCATCGCAGGAGGACAGCTGCACTCCCGATCTCTTCTCCAATACCGCCATCAGCAGGTTCACACGGTTGAAATCCGTACCGGTGGTCTGTCTTCTGGGGATGCCGAAATTACTGTGGCACACCAGTGCCTGCAATTCGATCAGAAGCGGTCTGGTGCCCTCCATGGTACACGCCACCACAGATCCGCTGGCATTCTCCGGCCGTCCGTTCAGCATATATTCCGAAGGATTCTTGACCTCTGCCAGTCCCGTTTCCCGCATCTCGAAAACACCGATCTCGTTCGTAGATCCAAACCGGTTCTTCACCCCCCGCAGAATACGGTAGGACGCATGTCTGTCCCCTTCAAAATAAAGAACGGTATCCACCATATGTTCCAGCACTCTGGGACCTGCCACCGTACCTTCCTTGGTCACATGGCCTACAATGAAGATTGAGATTCCCAGTCCCTTTGCCAGCTGCAGCAAAATACCGGTGGATTCCCGCACCTGAGACACGCTTCCCGGCGCCGCCGACACGTTCTCGTTGTACATGGTCTGTATGGAGTCGATGATCACGACCTCCGGCTTGCTCTTGCGGATCACTTCACTGATGATACCCAGATTCGTCTCACACAGTAGCAGCATATGCTCCGAAAAAGCCCCCAGACGGTCCGCCCGCATCTTGATCTGTACCTTGGATTCCTCACCGGAAATATACAATACTTTATGTCCCGCCGTGGATAAGTTATGGCAGACCTGCAATAACAGTGTGGATTTACCGATACCGGGGTCTCCGCCTACCAGCGTCAGAGATCCCTGCACAATGCCGCCTCCCAGCACCCGGTCCAGTTCCTTAATTCCGGTGAGAGTCTTATTTTCCTCCCGGATAGCGATCTCCGACAGCACACAGGGCTCCGAAGCCTCTCTCCTGTCTCTCTTTGCACCGTTTCCGGTATTTTTCAATTCCGTTTTATCTATCGTCTCTTCCACGAAAGTATTCCACTCTCTGCAGCCGGGACATTGTCCCAGCCATTTCGTGGATTCATAGCCACAGTTCTGACAGAAAAATACAGTGGCCGTCTTTCCTTTTGCCATGCTCTCTCCTCAATCATTGTAATACCTATTCAGCCCCCGCAAAACCGCCTCCGGAAACTCTGAATATTTAAAAAAAGCCCAGTCACGAAGTACTACAATATCCTCCGTGCCTGGACTCCTTTGCAGTGCGTCCTTACGCCTCTACGATCTTAACAGATACTTCACCTGCTGCTTCCAGTTCTACGCTCAGGCTCAGTTTGCCGCCAAGTCCGGTTTTCATGGTTCCTACGTTCTTACCGTCGATAAATACTTCGTACTCGGTATCGTCCTTCAGTCCTACAGTGATCTGGGAATCCTCGTCACCTTCTACGATAAACTCCACACTGTTGTCAGCTTCCTTGAACTCCAGTACACTGGTTCCGGGAACAGATTCATATAAAAACATGCCGTTCTTTTCCAGCTTTGTCATCTCATTGTAGGTCTTAACCTTCAGCAGATCCCCTGCATGCT
>OJNO01001021.1_pt1 | contig 10456 bp, 10 predicted proteins | sample 1597761 | NCBI WGS metagenome assembly OJNO01 (sample SAMN00265071, study PRJEB22529) | human gut metagenome
TGTCCGATACAAGCTCCTCTGGAAGCTCCGGAGAATCTTCCATCTGTGATCAGGGCTACGCTTGATCCAAGTCCCATACCCATGATCGCTGATGTAGGATTTAACATCTCTCTCATACCTGGTCCACCTTTTGGTCCTTCATAGCGGATCACTACGACGTCCCCTGGTTTAATATCTCCACCTTTGATCGCCTTGATCGCATCTTCTTCACAATCAAAGACTCTGGCTGGTCCTTCCATCTTAAGCATCTCAGGAGCAACTGCAGAACGTTTTACAACACCTGAATCTGGTGCTAAATTTCCTTTTAATACAGCAATTCCACCAGTCTGGCTGTATGGATCGTCAATCGGACGAATAACTTCTGGATTCTTGTTTACGCATCCTTCAATGTTCTCTGCTACTGTCTTACCTGTTGCAGTGATAAGATCTGTATGAAGAAGATTCTTCTTATTTAATTCATTCATAACAGCATAAACTCCACCAGCTTCATTTAACTCTTCAATATATGTATGTCCTGCTGGTGCAAGATGACATAAGTTTGGAGTTCTCTTACTGATCTCATTTGCCTTCTCAAGATTCAGATCAACACCTGCTTCATGTGCGATTGCTGGTAAATGAAGCATACTGTTTGTACTGCATCCAAGTGCCATATCAACTGTTAAGGCATTCTCAAACGCTTTCTCTGTTAAGATATCTCTTGGGCGGATATTCTTCTCTAATAATTCCATAACCTTCATACCTGCATGTTTTGCAAGACGGATTCTTTCAGAATATACAGCTGGAATTGTTCCATTTCCCTGTAATCCCATACCAAGAACTTCTGTTAAACAGTTCATAGAGTTTGCTGTGTACATACCGGAACATGATCCACATGTAGGACATGTTTTGTTTTCAAATTCATCTAATTCTTCTTTTGTGATCTTACCTGCTGCATAAGATCCAACAGCCTCAAACATGCTTGATAAGCTTGTTTTACATCCTTTTACACGTCCGGCAAGCATTGGTCCGCCACTGACGAACACTGTGGGTACATTAACACGTGCAGCGGCCATTAATAGTCCTGGTACATTCTTATCGCAGTTTGGAACCATAACTAAAGCATCAAACTGATGTGCTAATGCCATACATTCTGTAGAATCAGCGATCAGATCTCTTGTCACCAGTGAATATTTCATTCCAACATGTCCCATGGCAATTCCATCACATACTGCGATCGCTGGGAATACAACTGGTGTTCCACCTGCCATAGCAACTCCAAGTTTTACTGCATCTACGATCTTGTCAATATTCATATGCCCTGGCACGATCTCATTATACGAACTTACGATTCCGACCAATGGCTTTCTCATCTCTTCTTTTGTGAAACCTAATGCGTTAAATAACGATCTTTGAGGTGCAAATGCTTCTCCCTCTGTAAATGTATTACTCATAAAACTAACCTCCTAGTATAATATATCTCATTCTATCTATGGTGAGCATCGAATTCTTATTTGATCTGATCAATGATCAGCTGTCCCATTTCTTTACATCCGACTTTCTTCATTCCATCTGACATAATGTCAACTGTTCTGTATCCATCTGCTAAAACTGCTTTGACTGCTTTTTCGATCTCATCTGCTTCTTTATCTAAATCAAATGAATAACGAAGCATCATAGCTGCGGAAAGAATTGTTGCGATTGGGTTTGCAATATCCTGTCCTGCGATATCTGGAGCTGATCCGTGGCTTGGCTCATATAATCCAAACTTACCTTCTGCAAGACTTGCGGATGATAACATTCCAATAGAACCTGTGATCATACTTGCTTCATCTGATAAAATATCTCCAAACATATTCTCTGTTAAGATCACATCAAACTGACGTGGATTATTAACTAACTGCATTGCACAGTTATCAACTAACATATGTTCATATGTAACATCTTCGTAGTCCTTGGCTACTTCTTCTACAACTGCTCTCCATAATCTGGAAGAATCAAGTACATTTGCCTTATCAACACTGATCACATGTTTTTTACGTTTTCTTGCAATGTCAAATGCTTTGATCGCAATTCTTCTGATTTCATTTTCATTGTAAGATAATGTATCAACGGCTGTTCTTACACCATCAATTTCTTCTGTATGTCTTTCTCCAAAGTAAAGACCACCTGTTAATTCTCTCATGATGACCATATCAAATCCATCACCGATCACTTCATCACGAAGTGGGCATGCTTTCTTTAATTCATCATATAAGTATGCTGGTCTGATGTTAGCAAATAATCCAAGAGATTTACGAAGTTTTAATAAGCCTGCCTCGGGTCTTAACTGTGCTGGAAGTTTATACCATGGAGATGTACTTGTATTTCCACCGATCGAACCCATTAATACTGCATCACTCTTCTTAGCAATCTCTAAAGCTTCCTCTGTTAATGGTTCTCCATGAACATCAATGGATGCTCCACCCATCAGTATCTGTGTATAAGAAAATGTATGTCCATACTTTTCTCCTACAGCATCTAAAACTCTCATTGCTTCTGTGACGATCTCTGGCCCGATCCCGTCACCTTTAATGACTGCTAAATTACAATTCATATCTTCTTCCTCATTTCTTCTTGATATTACTTATGTCTGTCAATGAATTGGCAGATTAATTTACCCTAAAACTACTAATGCGATAAATGCTCCGATACAGCTTGCACATGCAACTGTAACAATATTTTTTTTATTATATGCAAAAATCATCGCAATTGCAAATCCAATTGTCGATGCGATCAAATTTCCTGTCGCATAAAACACTGCTGGCATGATCATTGCTGCCAGTACTGCATATGGAACATAGTATAAAAATGATCGAAAAAATCTATTCTCTATCTTCTTCTGTATTGCAACCAATGGGATGACTCGTATTAGATATGTAGAAACTGCTGTGACTGCAATATAAACTAATAATCTGCTAAGATTCATGAGTCTCCTCCTCTTCTACTGGGAATAAAATTGCTCCAAATATTGCTGCGATCAAGGTACAAATGATGATCACGAACCCACTGGATATAAAAGATAATGCTTTGATATATTTAAATAATAAACTAACGATCATGGAAAGAATGATCACGATAGTTATATGCTTATCTTGTCTGGCTGGTGGGATGATAATCCCGATCAACATTCCATAAATTGCAAGTCCAAGTGCATTCCTTAAGATCAATGGTAATAATGTATTGGCCGTCGCTCCTAAAAGAGTTCCAATGGTCCAGCTGATCCATGGAATTGACATCAAAGCATAAAAATATCTAGGCGTAATCTCATGTCTCCCCGCACAGGATACTGCAAAAATCTCATCCGTTACCATAAATGCCATTGAGATCCGATTCCACAATGTCGACTTCTCACTTAATTTCTGTCCGATCGCAATTGACATGATCGAATATCTTAAATTAATAATGATCTGTGATAAAACTAATTCCACCAAAGATCCTCCTGCCGTCATTGTTATGATCGCTGCAAACTGTCCTGCAGAAGTTACACAGGTTGCTGAGATCAAAGTAAGTGCCCATACAGGAATTCCCTTAGACGCTCCTGAAATTCCAAATGCAAACGAAACAGCCACATATGCTAGTCCGATTGGAATTCCATCAATTAATCCTCTTCGAAATTCATTGTCTGATTTCATTATCTGCTCCTATAGTTCAAAATAATTCGATTCCTGTAAAAATATAGAAAATTTTCCCCAAAAATCGAGCTTATATATTAGAATACCACATTCTTAGACAGATTGGAAACTATTTTTCATTTTATAAAAGAATTCTTTTCAACTTTTCAGAAATTTCACAACATTCTAACCTAATCTCACAGAAAATATGTTCTCGTTGAAAAACTACACAAAACATATTATAATGACACTAACGATCGACAATGAATATGAGGGGTATTATATATGAACAAAAAACAAATTTTATGTACTGGATTATCTCTTGCACTTCTTCTATCAAGTGTAATAACCACACCAGCTTCTATAGCTGCAGGGAAATATTTTAAGATTCAGTACATACATTCTAAGAAAAAAGTCAAAAAGAAAGCCATCAATGCCAGATATAATAATAAGGTTATAAGTACAAAAATTCCAGGATATATTGAAGGTTCTACTTCTATGTATTCTGCATACTGGATCTTCGGTCACTGTTCTTCTCTTGGAACAAAATATTCATATTCAAGTTCCAAAAAAAGAGTTACATTACAACGAAATTCTCAGAAACTTGTGATGACTTTAAACAGCAGAACAGCTACCTTGAATGGGAAGAAATTCACCCTTCCATCTGCACCTCGAAAAATCCGTTATATCGCAAAAAAGAAAAATTATATCATGGTTCCCGGAGATATCGTTGCAAAAAAACTAGGCTTAAATTATTCATGGAACAATCGTCTGTTATCAGGAGTGATCTCAAAGGGCAGTACTGCTAAACCTGCTCCTTCCACTCCATCAAATACAAAGCCTCAGACTTCCAATCCTTCTGGAAGTACAACAAAGATCACAGCATCTGAATCTGATTATTCTATCCGGATCAAAAAACCTGATGGTCTTTCATCGTCTTCTATAAGTTCCAACGATGATTACTGGAATAAACAGTTACAGATCATCATTGACGGAGATTACCGCAACTTTTTTAACACAGCTTCTAACCGCACGATCAAAGATTCTTTAACTTATAAAGTTTCTTATCTAAATGGAAAAACTTATATCAATCTGATAACATCTACAATCAAAGGATTCTCTGTTACTCAGACAGATTCTTATATCTATGTCAAGTATGCGGCACCAAAGGATATGTTCTACAGAATCATTGTTATTGATGCCGGACATGGTGGAAAAGACAGCGGCGCAACTGGAAACGGTTATATCGAAAAGAACATGACCTTAAAGATCGTTCAGAATATCAAGACAAACTTTGACTCTGATCCGCTGTATAAGGTTTATTACACCAGACTCTCTGATTGGTATCCTACTCTTACCGAACGTTATGATCTGGCTAACACCGTCAGTGCTGACCGTTTTTTAAGTGTACATATCAATTCTGCAGACTCTGCCAGTGCAAAAGGAACTGAAACATTATATAAGGATTACAAAACATATGCCAATGTCATTCATTCCTCTTCGCTAAGCGGAATGGGGTATACAAAAGGGTCTTCTTATGACCGAAGCCTTGTATACCGTCCTGGACTTGCAGTACTTCGAGGAACAAAAATGATGAGTGCCCTTGCCGAGATGGGATTCATCTCTAACAGCACGGAATCTGCAAGAATTGACTCTAGATCTGAGGCGATCGGATCTGCTCTTTACCAGTCACTCTGTAATTCTTTTAATTAATTTTATCTAATAATATCAGACTGTATCTCAGGAAATCCAAAGAGATACAGTCTTTTTATTGCATTAATATTACAAATATGTTACGATTTAATCTATGAGAAAGGGAGATAAACAATGAGATTACAAAAGTTATTTATTACAACACTATTATCAGTTTCAGTCATTGGTACGGCAATACCTGCAAATGTATCTGCCGCATCCTATGCAACGACAAAACGCACATACACTTTAAAAGTTGCTGGTAAAAAGCAGAAAAAGAAAGCTCGCGGTGCAATCTATAATGGTAAGACGATCAAAACAAAAGCACCTGGCTTCTTACGTGGTGATACAACCATGTATTCCGCAAGCTATGTATTCCAGAAGGGATTAGGCGTTTCTTATTCTTACTCTTCTAAAACATGGAAGATCACTTTAAAAAAAGGTTCTACGACGATCACCATGAAACGTGGCAGCAAATATGCTTATGTCAATGGAAAGAAAAAGAAACTTCCAACACCTGCACGCCGTGTATATTCCTATAAACAGAAAAAAAATTACATCTATGTTCCTGGTGAATTCTGTGCAAAACATCTTGGATATTCTTATTCATGGAGCAGTAGTTCTTATGCTGGTACTTTCTCAACAAGTAACAGTAATAAGGCATCTTCTTCCGTTACAACACTTCCAGCAACAAACGGAGAACATTATGTACAACTTGATAAACCAGAGGACTTATCCGAAAGCAACATCTCAACAACTGACGATTACAATAACTATCGTCTGATCGTAAACATTAAAGGAAATTATTCTTCTTATTATTCCGATGCGTCACATCGCAGCGTTGTTGGTGATTCAAGCTTCTATTCTTATTCTGTAGCTTACAGCAATGGCTATACAAAGATATATATCAAGCCTCGAAAAGCTACAATCAAAGGATTCGAAGTAACACAGACAGATTCTTATATCAAGGTTCGCTATGATTCACCAAAGGCAATGTACAAACAGATCGTTGTACTTGATGCAGGACATGGTGGTTCAGACTCTGGAGCAGTTGCCAATGGATATAAAGAAAAAAACATGACATTAAAGATCGTTCAGGCTGCAAAATCATACTTTGATCAAGATCCAGATATCAAAGTTTACTATACAAGATTATCTGACACATACCCAAGCCTTACTGAACGTTCTGATCTTGCCAATGAAGTTGGTGCAGACAGATTCTACAGTGTTCATATCAACTCTGCCGGATCTTCTGCTACAGGAACTGAAACCTTATATAATTCCAAAGGATATAAATCTTCTACAGGACTGACAAGCTATAGTTGGTCAGCAACCATTCATCCTTATATCCGTTCTGCTACAGGATTTACAAACCGAGGTCTTGTAAACCGTACAGGATTAGCTGTTCTTCGTCATACAAAGACATCTTCTACCTTAACTGAGATTGGATTCATCTCTAACAAATCTGAAGCAAAGAAAATGAACTCTAATCTTACAAACTATGGAAAAGCTGTCTATAACAGCACAAAAGCATCTTTTAGCAAAAACCCAACTGGGCGATAATATTGTATTAAAGTATTTATATTCACAACTGGCAGTCATACATCAACCGTATGACTGCCAGTTGCTTATTTATAATATGGAATCACCAGATACATATCTTCCGTGATCTTTCCATCGTATATATGATTTGTCTGACATACCTCTTCAATATAATCGTCAACAGACGAATATTCATTCCCCATATATTTCTTTGCGATCTTCCATAATGTATCACCTTTCTGCACCTGAATGCTGGTAAACTGCTTGTCTTTTGTTCCCTGGGCCTCGATCAGGTTGTTACTTAAAAAGAAAGCACTCATTAGAAAAACAAAAACTATTGCTATGATAATTCCGATCACTCTTCTCTTACTTCTCATAATATCATCCTCCGCAAACTATAATCGAACATTTGTTTCGTTTATGTCTGTATTATAGTTCTCGAACATTTGTTTGTCAAGCTTTTTCCGAAACTTTGTTCGAGAACACTTGTTTCCATTTTGGATCTATGTTATGATAAGAATAGTTTATAAACAGACACGGAGGATATGATACATGGCCAAAGAACAATTAAGTGACAAACAACAACAGATCCTTGAATTCATCAAGCGACGCATCCTGGATAAAGGTTATCCACCTGCCGTACGCGAGATCTGCGAGGCAGTGAATCTTCGTTCTACTTCCTCTGTCCATTCCCATCTGGAGACTTTGGAGAGAAAAGGATACATTCATAGAGATCCTACCAAGCCTCGTGCGATCGAGATCACCGATGATGATTTTAATCTGGCTCGCCGCGAGATCATCAATATCCCTGTCGTAGGTACCGTCACTGCCGGTGAACCGATCTTAGCGGTAGAGAATATTGAAGAATATTTTCCAATGCTTCCAAATCATATCAGCAATAAGAATACTTTCATGCTCCATGTCCGTGGAGAAAGTATGATCAATGCCGGAATTTTGGACGGTGATATGGTTATTGTCGAACAACAGCCAACTGCTGATAATGGTGATATTGTCGTTGCAATGATCGAAGATTCTGCAACTGTTAAGAGATTTTATAAAGAAGATGGATATTACAGACTCCAGCCAGAGAATGATACTATGGATCCGATCATCGTATCAGAAGTATCTATTATTGGTAAAGTCGTTGGACTTTATCGTTCAATGAAATAAAAAGAAGTCAGCTGCGAGATGCTTTCAAAGCATTCCCATAGCTGACTTTTTTTCATATGATTCTTTTTAATTTAATTCTTCGATCGATACTTCTTTTCCGTCTTTCCAGATTCTTTCAAGATCATAGAATAAACGGTTTTCTTTATCAAAGATATGGATGATGATATCACCAAAGTCAAGTAAGATCCAGTTTCCTTCTCTATACCCTTCCATCTGTTTCATCTCATATCCAGCTTTAAAAAGTTCTTCCTGTACATTATCTACCATTGCCTGTACCTGGTTTTTGTTATTACCATCTGCAATGATAAAGTAATCTGCAAGAACAGAAATGCTTCGAATATCAATGATCTTGATATCTTCTGCTAACTTGTCATCTAACGCATCATATGCGATCTTTACCATATTTAATGACTGATCCATCTTAATTCTCCTTTTTGTCTCTATAATACTTATAAGTCTCTACTGTCCGCTCATCAATTTCCTGTCCACATTCTGTCAGGTACTCTATCGTATTCTTAAGAATTGTTTTTGTACATTTATCAAGATCCTCAAATGCCAGCTTACGGACTTTTGAAAGTCCTGGAATCATCTTTCGATTTGGTTCCATATAGTCAGCAATAAAAACTATCTGTTCAAGCGGTGTCATACCGATCTTCCCTGTCGTATGACATGCGATTGCTGACAAAACTTCCGAATCCTGTTCCTTATATTCATCGCTTGCAAGAAATGGAGCGATCTCTTGATGCATCAGCTGCGGACTTTTGGTTAAAGTTCCCTCCAGACTGATATTATATCGTTTGCATAACGCTCTTTGCTTCTCCATTGAAAAGCCTTTGGCACAATCATGTAAAAGACCTGCGCGATATGCTTTATGAACATCCACTCCAAACACCATTGCCATACAGGAAGCTGTATAAGCTACTCCTAGTGTATGCCGGTATCTGGATGGTTTTAACGCTGTTTTAAGCTTTTCTTCTATCTGCTGTACTTCCATATAAATCATTTCTTTCTATATAATCAATCACATCTTCTGGAAGGAAGAAATGAATACTTGATCCATTGCTACATCTTTTTCTGATATCATTGGATGAAATCTCAATGCTTGGACTGCTTAAATGATAAATCTTGCCATCGTATTTCTCTTCCAGATAATCAATCTGAGCATCCAGAGCACTTCTTGAGTCATTTCTTGTAGCTACTAATATATCTGCCATGGTAAAAATCTGTCCTGGATCTTTCCATGTCTCGATCTGATAAAGCGAATCTGCTCCCATGATGAAGTAATATCTGCAATCTGTATCCTGTTTTGTAAGTTCTCTTAACGTATCAACTGTGTACGTTGTTCCTTCACGTTTTAATTCGATATCACTAAATTTGAAATACGGAAAATCCCTGATCGCCAGCTTGATCATATCGACTCTGTTTTTCTCACTGACACCGCCACTGATCTTTTTATATGCCGGATTCTTTGTTGGCATAACCAAAATCTCATCCAATCCAAACTCTTCTTTCGCTGCCTGTCCAAGAATCAGATGTCCATGATGAATCGGATTGAATGTCCCGCCAAGAATTCCTATCTTCTTCATGGCTGTCCTCCGATATTATTTCCCTGCTTTTGGCAGTTCAATTCTCTTATGATTCTTTGATTCCTTATATAATACGATCTTCTTACCAATAACCTGTACAACCTGGGATCTTGTTCTCTCTGCAAGAACAGTTGCCAGTTCTTTTGGATCGTCCATACAGTTTTGAAGAACACCGATCTTGATCAATTCCCTTGCTTCTAAAGCATCTCTGACACCCTGTACAAGTTCTGGTGAAATACTTCCTTTTCCAATGTTATAGATCGGATCGATCTTCATTGCAAGGCTCTTTAAATAAGCTCTTTGTTTGCTTGTCATGTTATCCTCCATTCAATTATATCTATCTATAGTAGTCAAACTCCAGATTATACAAACGTACGGTGTCTCCTTCTTCGATTCCCATTTCTGTTAAACGTTCAATGACACCGTTTTCTTTCATGAATTTCTGGAAGAAGTCAAATCCACGCTCAGATTCCAGATTAGTATATCCAAGCATTCTCTCTACTTTCGGTCCTTCGACGGTATATAATCCTTCTTCCGGATGACCGATAAAGATTCCACCTTCTTCTTCTCCGAAGTTTAATTCGTATTCCTGTTCAAATTCTGTTGCACCTTCTGGTAATTCATCTAATAATCCCTGTACATGCCATAATAATTCTTTAACACCTTCCCCGCTTACCGCAGAAATAGGGAATACTTTGATTCCTTCTGGTTCAAACTCTTCTTTTAATAAATCGATCACAGTCTCTCTGTCTGTCTCAGACATAGCATCCATCTTGTTCGCTGCGATCACCTGTGGTTTCTCTAGAATCTCTTTGTTGTATTTCTTAAGTTCATCTG
>OJNO01001022.1_pt1 | contig 10454 bp, 6 predicted proteins | sample 1597761 | NCBI WGS metagenome assembly OJNO01 (sample SAMN00265071, study PRJEB22529) | human gut metagenome
CCGGGGGCAGTCTCCTGCCCGGTGGAGCCCGCCAGCGTGGCCGCGTCGATGGCACGGACGAGGGCCGAGATGCCGCCCGCGCCCGCCCCAGCACAGAAGGAGGCGAAACGCCGCGCGTCCTCCCGGCGGCGCTGGCCGTTCTCCATGGCACCGAGGGCGGCGAGGTAGCCGGTGGAAACAAAAATTTCTTCCAGCAGTTCCTCCACCGGCACGCTCCGGGCCATCCGGCGCAGGGCCGTCAGACGCCGGTAGAACGCCTGCACCCGGCGGGTGAAATCATCCTCCGCCCCGCTCTGGACGGCCTGTAAAACTGCGCCGTAGAGGCTGATGCGGGTGTGCTGATCGGGGGTCTGCGCCCCGGCCCGGAGGCGGACGAGGTCGTCGTCCGTAAAGCCAAACATCGGCCCCAGCATAGCGGCAGCGAGGTAGATGTCCTGCGCGGGATTGTCGATGACCCGCAGCAGGGCGATGAGGGGGCGGATGTGGGGCGCGTCCAGCAGGTTCTCCCGGGCGTCGGCGTAGACCGGGATGCCCCGGGCCGTCAGGGCCTCGGCGTAGGCCGGGAAGTCGCCTCTCGCCGCCAGCAGGACACAGCAGTCCTCGTACTGCACCGGGCGGGTGGTGCCGCCGTCCCGTACCGGCTCGCCGGAGGCCACCATCGCCTCGATGCGGCCGGCGATATACTGTGCGTCCGTCTCGGCGGCATCGTCGGGCAGGAAGTGGGCCTCCACACTGCCCTCGTACTCGCCGGGTGCGCCGCAGACCAGGCGCTGTCCGTCGCCGTAGGCCGTGTCGCCCAGAGCGGGCGTCATGAGCTGTTCGAAGATAAAGTTGATGCCCGCCACCACCTGCGGGGCAGAGCGGAAGTTGGCGTCCAGCGCCAGCATGGCATTCTCGCCGGGCCTGCCGTCTTCGGGCCGGGGGCGGGCCTCGCCGCCGGGCAGGAGGGGCCAGCTCTCCAGCTTTTCCCGGAAGATGCTGGGGTCCGCCTGACGGAAGCGGTAGATGCTCTGCTTTAAGTCGCCCACGAGGAAGAGATCATCCCCCGCCGGGCTGGCCAGACAGCGGTAAAGGGCGTCCTGCAGGGCGTTCGTGTCCTGATACTCATCCACCATGACGGCGGCGTAGTCCTGCCGGATGCCCTGACACAGCTCAGTGGGCTGGCCGTCGGCGTCCCGCAGGAGCCGCAGGGCCAGATGCTCGAAGTCGCTGAATTCCAGCAATCTCCTCTCCCGCTTCCGGGCCGCAAAGCGGGCGTCGAAGTCCCGCACGGCGGCAAAGAGGGCGCGGAGGCAGGGTTCGGCGGCTTTCCGGTCAAGCTCGGCTTCGTCGAGGCTGCAACTGATGAGGTCTTCGATCTTCTCAAAGAGCTTTGCGGCCTCGTCGGCCCGGGTCTTGACGGCGTCCTTGTGCTCACCGGTGAGCCGCTTTTTTATATTTTTGAGACCGGGGGCCTGTTCCATGCCGAGGACGTAGGGCGTCAGCCTGTCGTAGAGGGGCGTCCATTCCCCTGCCCCGGCCAGACGCTCCACCTCGCCCAGCAGGGCGGCGGAGTTTTCCAGCCGCTCGAGGGGTTCGGCGAACTTCTCGTTCGCTACCGCCACGGCCTTTTCCTTGGCGGCAGGGGTCTTTTTGCTGGCCTCGGCGTCGGCCTGCGCAGTCACGAAGTCCTCCCTGCAGTCGTTCCGCGCGGCGCAGAGCAGCTCCTTCGCGGCCCGGGCAGAGCGGGCGGCCTCCTGCATCAGAATATCATGCCAGCAGGTGCGGGCAAAGCCGTTCTCGTCCTGCCACGGGGCCAGCATCTCGTCCAGCTTTTTATCGTAGTCCGGCAGGGCGCGGAGGAAGTCATAGACCTGCAAAACCGCCTCCCCCGCCGCCTTGTCGGTGCGGCCCTTGCCGTAGAGGTCGGCGAAGGCGCAGAAGTCCGCATCCTGATAGGCCGCTTCCAGCGTCTCGGAGAGGGCCGCGTTCCGCAGCATCTCCACGCTGCCGGGGTCGGCAGGGGTGAAGTCCGGCGGGATGTCCAGCGCCTGAAAGTGCTTGTGGAGCAGGTCGAGGCAGAAGGCGTCGATGGTGCAGATGGGGGCTCTCTGCAGCAGCATCCGCTGGCGGCGGAGGGCCGTGTTGCCCGGCTCTGCCTGACTGCGGCGGAGCAGCGCCTGCCCGATGCGGGCGCGGAGCTCTGCGGCGGCGGCGTTGGTGAAGGTGACGATGAGGAGCCGGTCGGCGTCCACGGGATGTTCCGGGTCGGTGATGAGCCGGACGGCCCGCTCCGTCAGCACGGCGGTCTTGCCGCTGCCGGCGGCGGCGCTCACCAGCAGCGCACCGCCCCGGTCGTCGATGGCGGCACGCTGGGCCGGAGTCCATTTTGTCTCGCTCACTGGTCTTCCTCCTTCTTTTTATCTGAATTTTCTGGCGGTTCAAACGGCTTTGCGGGGGCGTCCAGCGCCCGCTCTCCGATGCCGTCCTCATGGCAGCAGATGAAGCCGTAGTCGCACCACCGGCAGGGGCTGCGACCCGTGACCAGCGGCTCGGCGGCGATGCAGCCGCTGTAGAGCTGTTCGCCCATCCGGGTCACGAGGTCGTCCAGATGGAGCTGGATGCGGGAGAGCTTGGCCTTGTCGGCACGTTTCTCTTTCTGGTAGGGGCTGGGTACACCGCCCCGGAAGCTGAAGGGCAGATACCGCCCCGTCTCCTCGGCGTCCATGGCGTCGAAGACTTTCTGCTCGTCCCGGACGAGGCCGTCCAGCTTGTATTCCATGCTCCGGGCGGCCTTGCCCCGGGTGGTCGTCTCGGGGGCCGGGTCGGCCAGCAGATACAGCACGCCCGCAGGCTCTGCCCCGGTGAAGCGTCCGTCGGCGTCCCGGGTCAGGCTGAACAGGTAGAGCAGCATCTGACAGTCGAGGCCGCAGTAGACTTCCCGCAGGTCGAGCTTTTTCGTTCCGGTCTTATAGTCCACCACCCGCACCCAGCGGGTGCCGTCGTCCTCGATCCACTCGTCGGCGCGGTCCACGGTGCCGATGAGCTGCACCGTCCGGCCATCGGAGAGGCGGTAGGTCTGGCCCCGCACGGCGTCCTCGCCGGGGCCGATCTTCAGCTCACAGGCCACCGGTTTGAAGCTGGACTGGCGCTGCTCGTCCCGCAGGTAGCAAAGCAGGCCCGTCATGCTCTTTTTGAGGCGGGAGAGCAGATAGGCGAAGCGGGCCGTGTCCTCGGGGAGATAGCGCTTTGCGTACTCCTCTACGAGAAGTCCGGCCAGCGCCGCCATGGCCTCGTCATCGAGGTCGAGGAAGGGTCTCAGTCCTGCACAGGGGTTGTCAGGGCCGGGATGGGGGTCGAGGGCCATCTGGAGCACCCAGTGCATGAGGGTGCCGCTCTGGTCGGCGGAGAGCTCGGCCCGCTTGCGGGGGCGCAGGCCCAGCACATACTGCAGAAAATAGCCGTACCGGCAGGTGTAGTATTTTTCGAGCTGACTGGGCGAGATGCGGAGCCGCCGGCCCAGCAGCGTTTCCAGTGCTTCGAGGTCGCTGACCTGACGGGGGCTGCGGCCCGCCATCCGGCGCAGGAGGGCGAGGCCCTCGGGTTCGGCCCCGCCGGGGGCATGAAGGGCCTCGGTGAGGCTGGCGCGTTCGGTCTCCGTCAGGGGCCAGCCGCCGCCCAGCACGTCGAGGCCGTCGGCGGCAGTGGCAGCAAGGTCGGTCAGGTCGAGTTCCGGCGCACCCGGTCTCAGCACGTCCACGATGGGCTCGAGGGCGGCGCAGAGGGTCTGGCCCTGCCCCTTCGGCCAGCTGAGCCAGAGCCCCTTTGCCGGGGCGGTGAGGGCTTTATAAAAGCAGACCTGCTCGCGGACCACCCGGTTCTCGAAGCAGTCCGGAAGCTCGATCTCCTGCGCCATCAGGGCGTCGCGGTCGGCGTGGGTCAGCAGGCCCGTCTCGCCGGGCGCGGCGGGGAATTCGCCCTCGGAGAGGCCCAGCACAAAGACATAGTCCGGTGCGTCAAGGCGCATCTTGCCTGCGCTGGCCAGCACCACGGCGTCCAGCGTCTGGGGGATGTGGCCGAGGTCGGACGAGCGCAGCAGCAGCCCGAACAGCTCTTCGTACTCGGGGATGGTGACGCTCTGGCCGCCCAGCAGGCTCGCCATCTCGTCCAGCAGGCCCATGACCACGTTCCACTCCCGGGCGGCTTCCTCGGCGGCGGGGATGCCCCGCTCGGCCCGGATGGCCTCCACCTGCGCGGCCTGAGCGTCCTCCGCTCCCAGCTCCTTCAGGCAGAAGTAGAGGGCGCGGCTCATCTGCTCGGCGTTGGCAGAGCGGAGCTTCCCGCGCAGACCGTCGGCGGCGGTGATGAGAAGGGCGCGGGCCTTTTCGGCCCGGGCAAGGTTTTCTTTGTCCTCGTCGGTAGGCTCCACATCGCCGAAGCCCCGGGGGTTCTTCTCGAAAGGCGCGCGCCACGCCGCCGCATTGGGCGACCAGGTGTAGGCGTAGTTCTCAAGGGCGCAGATCTCTTCCTCGGTGAGGGCGCAGAGGCCGGTCTTGGCCAGGGTGGTGAGCTGTTCCGTCAGCTCTGCACCCCGGGCAATGGCCAGCAGACACCGCACCGCCGTGGCCGGGGCGCTGAACTCGGGCGTCGTCGGCTCGTCGCAGTAGAGGGGGATGTCCGCCATCCGGAACTCGTACTTCACGGCGGCGCGGTATTTCGAGATGTCGCGGCAGACCACCGCCACCTTCCCGCAGCGGACGCCCTGCCGCATGAGGCGGCGGATGGCGGCAGCGGCGGCGCGGGCTTCTTCCTCCCGGCTGGGAGCGGCGAATAATTTTATTTCCGGACAGGCCGGAGGCGGGTCACACCGGCCCGCGGCCAGCAGCTGGGCCGCTGCGGCGAGGCCGGGGGCGTCGGCGTGGCGCATATCCCGGCGCAGCAGTTCCGGCACGGCCACCGCAGTGCCGTTCCGGCGGGCCAGCTGGCGCAGCTGCGCCGCCACCTGCTTCGCGCCGGAGAAAAGGCTCATGTCCCCCGGCACGAGAGGGGTGCCGTCGTCGCAGAGGGCCACCGTCACGGTGGGCAGCGAGGCCAGCAGGGCGCCCATCAGCCGCTTTTTCGGGGCGTTGAAGGTGTCGAACTCGTCGATAAAGACGGCCCTGTCCCGCAGGAACTCCGGCAGTTCGCCCCGGGCCAGTGCGGCCTCGAGGCGGGATGCGGCCAGCTCCAGCCGGTCGGAGGGGTCCATGCCTGTCCCGGCCAGCAGGGTCTCGTAGCCCTGAAAGATGAGGGCCAGTTCGCTGAGTTTGGCGCTGTCGGTGCCGCAGTCCTGCGCCAGCTCATAGAGCTGCTGGCCCGAGAGACCCGCGCTCTTGAGCTCGTCGATGGTCTCGGCGGCCATCTGGCAGAAGGCGGCCGAGCGGCGGTGGCGGTAATAGTAATGGACGTTGTCCTGCAGTTCCTCGAGGGCGCGGCGCACCAGCACGGCACGGCCCGCGTCGCTGAGAGTCTGGACGGCAGAGCCGCCCTCCGCCGACAGGATATGCTCGGCGAGGCTGGTGAAGGAAAAGCTCTCCACCAGTCCGCTCAGCGCGTCGCCCAGCTCCCGGTGGATGCGGCCCTCGGTGGACGAGGTGAACTGCTCCGGCACCAGCAGGATGCTCTTCTCCCCCGCCTCGGCCCGCGCCCGGATGCGCTGGTACAGCAGGGTGGTCTTTCCGCTGCCAGAGCCGCCTAAAAGTAGTTTTAACATGGTGAATCTCTCCGTTGGGTCAGTTTTTTATCGTGGGAGCCAAAAGCCTCTCCCTTTGGGAGAGGTGTCACCGAAGGTGACGGAGAGGGCTAGCCCGGCATGACAGAACCACCGCACAGCGATAAGCAGAAGCCTTTGTCAGGGCGATACCATCGCTGCGCCTGAGTCTCGCTGTCCGCGTCCTTGCCCTCTCAGTCACGCCGCGGCGTGACAGCTCCCCCAAAGGGGGAGCCATTGGCAAGCCGGTTTTGGTCGTGCTGGACGCCTGAGGCCCACTGTGGCGCAAAAGACCGGGCCTCGCGCTCAGACTTAATATCAGCTATCATTGTACCACAAAATTGCAGCGACATCTATTCTGTGGTACAATGAAGAAAAAATCATCTCAGAAAGAGGACACCTGCATGAAAATTTTAGCAGTAGATTACGGCGACAGCCGCACCGGCCTCGCCACCTGCGACCGCACCGAGTTCCTGACTTCCCCCATCACGCCTCAGATCACCGTCAAGGCCCGGGACAAAGTTGCCGCCAGGGTCTGCGAGGTGGCAAAGGAGATCGAAGCCGAGCTCATCGTCATCGGCCTGCCGCTGAACATGGACGGCACCGAGGGCGAGCGCGCCCGCAAGAGCCGCAAGCTGGCCAAAACCGTTGAGATCTGGAGCGGCCTGCCCGTCCGGATGTGGGACGAGCGCCAGACCACCTGCGCTGCTGCTGACCTCCTCGACGAGAGCGGCACCTTCGGCGCAAAGCGGAAAAGCATCCTCGACTCGGTGAGCGCGACGGTGATATTGGACGACTACATCCAGTGGCGGAAGGAGCACCCGGGGGAGGTCTGAACTCCCCCGCCGCCCCTGCGGCAAAGTTTCTTTGCGAAGTCCGGACAGTTTGTTGCAAAGTCCGCAGAAAAATGTCGCTTTCCGGTTTGTTTTCACAATTTTTCCGAGCCGAATTTGTATAGTTTTCCGGCTTGACAGCACCGGCTCTTCTCCGATAAAATGAGGGCAGAAGAACCCCCTGACCAGATGGCCGGAGAGGACGCTTCTTCATGAGAAAAAACAACTGGACTCACCAAAACAAAAACGATTGGAGGCGACCCACATGACAAAACTGAGAAAGCTGACTGCCCTGCTTCTGGCCGGTGCACTGACCCTTCTGCTCCTGACCGCCTGCAGCGGTGGCGGCGGTTCTTCCGGCCCGAAGGCCGAAGCCGAAGCCGAAGCCAATGTGATGCAGGCCATCAACAAAGGCCGCGCCGTGGCCCTGGCCAATGACCCTGATATGCAGCGTACCGCCAAAGAAAAGCTTGCCAATACCGATCTGGACGCCAAACTGAACGGCAGCGTTGGAGGATATAAGTTCTACCACGACATAAAGCACGATGAAAAAACTTCTACCCTGACCCTCATCGCCCAATACGATTATAAGGACACTACCTTGGAAAAACTCATTGGCCATATCACCAAGAACAATGAGGATTCTAACTTGAATTTCAATCATTCCAGCAACTGGACCAAGGTAGGCGTAGCAGCCACGACCCATAAAGGGAAGACCTACATCGCCATCATTCTGCAGGTAAAGAAGACCTGACCTGTCCCTTTTCCCCTATAAACGCAGATCACCCGCCAGTTGGCGGGTGATTTTTTTGCAGCTGTCCCACCGCCCGGAGGGCGGAAAACCAGCTTCTTATTCAAATTTCGTGATGGTCACACTGTTGATGGTGATGGGTTCGGTGGGGCGCTGAGTTTCGTCCACGCCGGTCTGGGCGATGGTGATATTGGACGACTACATCCAGTGGCGGAAAGAGCATCCGGGGGAGGTCTAAGATTCCCAAGTGAGTCGTAAATTTTCTGTGCGGCGCTTGACTTCTCCGATAAATCGCGTATACTTAAGTCAGGAATGTGAGCAACCATGTCCAACACCCCAAAAAGGAAGAACCCCCTCGGAGCCGGAATCTCCAAGGGGGTTCTTATTTAGTTGGGCTTACGGTCATCGCTGTGCCGGTCAAGCCACTTACAGACGATGTGTCCCACAACGTCTGCCGCGACCGACACCAAGAACATGAGCATGTACTCCAAGTCATACACCCCCTTTCCCGTAAGGATAGCGGGGATGAACCGCATTCTCATTATATCATAGCTTTCGACAAAAAGATACACCAAAAACGAAAGGGACGCTTCCGCGTCCCTTTTGCTTTTACTGATACGTTTCAATGCTCACGCTGTTGATGGTGATAGGTTCGGTGGGGCGCTGAGTTTCATCCACGCCGGTCTGGGCGATGGTGTCCACCACTTCCATCCCCTCGTACACCTGCCCGAAGACGGTGTCGGTGTAGTCGAGGTAGGGTGCGCCGCCCGCCGTCTGGTAGGCGCTCACCACGTCGGCCCGCCAGCCGGCGGCGTTCATCTGGTCGATGAGCTCCTGCGTCACCGAACTGCTGCCCGGCAGGGTCTCCATGACATAGAAGACGCTGGCGCAGTCGCCGGAGGCGTCCGCTGCGGCACAGAGTGCGCCGGAATAGTGGTGGAGCTTATCGGTGGTCTCGGCGGAGAAACGGTTCCCGTTCCAGATGGTGGTGCCTCTGCCGTCCGCGCCCTGCCCGGCCTCCACCACGAAGTCCTTCTCCGCCCGGGTGACGGTCAGGCCGTTGTAAAAGCCCTGCTGAGCCAATGTCGTGAAATTCTGCACGGCCTGTGGGGCCTCGGTGGAAAAAAGCACTGCTTTGAACACGCCTGCCGAGGTATCGAACACCGCGATGGTGTCCCCCGCCGCCGGGTGGGTGAACTGCAGCTCTGCCGACTCCACAGCCGGGCGGCTGACCGTCTGCACCGTGTCGGCCTTCCCGCCCTGGATGCTGGAGAGGATATTGTCCGCACTGCACCCGGCCAGAACTGCCGTCAGGGCCAGTGCCGCCATTATTTTTTTCAAGGCTCTCATGATCGGGCCTCCCTGTCCATATATTATAGCAACGATGGCTTTTCAAAAGCTATCGCTATAGTATATCACATTCCGGCCCGGGAAGCGAGAGGGAAAAGCGTGAAAATTTGTTATTGGATTTCTATGCGAAAAACATCTTGACGAGCGGGCAAAAAAACGCTACACTATAGGCGTACCCGGAACCCACAGCTCAGAGGGAGCAGAGCGGGCGGGGTGTGACAGTTATCCCATTTTTTAGATATTTGACAGGAGAACGTGACTTATGGCAGAAGATATGAACAAGTCCGCCGCTGAGACCGAAGAGGAATATCAGCCTGACCTGATGACCCTCGAGGACGAGGACGGCAATGAGGTCACGTTTGAAGTGATCGACGCTCTGGATCATAAGGGCGTGCATTACCTGGCCGTTGTCGAATACGCCGAGAACGAGGAAGACCTGGACGAGGACGCCCAGCTGGTCATCCTGAGTGTCGGCGAGGACGACGAGGGCGAGTATCTCGACGTGGTCGAGGACGATGAGACCCTGCTGGAAGTCAGCAAGCTGTTCGAGAAGCGTCTGAGCGACCAGTTCGAGATCGAGTGATCTTTCAGCAAAGACTTCCTGCCCGGCGCGATTTGTTGCGGTTTATATGATCCTACTAATCATCCAACGGGAGCTTGGAGTTCGTCGGTGGATTGCAGACCTCCCCGTCATGGGTCGACCATGAAGGCTCGATGAGGAAGCGCGAAACCGGAGACAGAGCACCCACCTGTCCGCAAGGGTAGGTTTGATTGCCGCAGACGACCGGGCGGGATTCTTTATAGGTTTTCAAAAAGGCTCTCGTGCCGTATTTCCTGCCGGCATGAGAGCCTTTTTCTTTTGTCTCTATTCCCCGGTCTCGTCCGTGAACAGGCCCGGGATGCCGCAGACAGCGGCCACACCCACCAGCGTGAACACGATGCGTGACCAGATGGACGCGCTGCCGCCCAGCAGCCAGCCGACGAAGTCGAACTGGAACAGGCCCACAAGACCCCAGTTGATGCCGCCGACGATCATGAGGATGAGACAGATTTTATAAAAGGTCTGCACAAAAAGACCCTCCTTCCTTTGGGCAGTATGCCCGACGGGAAGGAGGGTTATGCATTTTATAGGGTCAGCGCTGCTCGAAAGCCTCTCCCTCTGGGAGAGGTGGCATTGCGAAGCAATGACGGAGAGGGCAAGCCCAGCACGAAAGAGCCGTTGCGCAGCGATGGGCAGGCTCTTTGTCAGAGCGATGCTGTCGCTGTGCCTGTGCTTTACTTGTAGCGGCCTTGCCCTCTCAGGCGCTTCGCGCCAGCTCCCCCAGAGGGGGAGCCTTTGGCAGGCCGGTCAAGTTTCCTCTGGACGCGCAAAGCTTATTTGTTTCGTGGACTGTAGTGCCCTGCTGTCTAGGCCAGCGGCAGCTTGACAAGGTGCGTCGTCCAGAAGCGGCTGCCCTCTGTAGCAAGGCCCGCCCTTTTGCGCCATATTGCGCCTCGGGCGTCCAGTAGGAAGTGGCCCGACTTGCCAAAGCCTCTCCCTATGGGAGAGGTGGCATTGCGAAGCAATGACGGAGAGGGCAAGCCCGGCACGAAAGAGCCGCTGCGCAGCGATGGGCAGGCTCTTTGTCAGCGCGAAACGAGCGCTGCACCTGTGCTTCCCCGCCAGCAGCCTTGCCCTCTCAGGCGCTCACGCGCCAGCTCTCCCAAAGGGAGAGCCTTTTACCTTCTTACTACGCAAGCCCCTCCCCTGACAGGCTGGGCCGTATAGACCTGCGGCCAGCGGGCGCGGGAG
>OJNO01001034.1_pt1 | contig 10336 bp, 9 predicted proteins | sample 1597761 | NCBI WGS metagenome assembly OJNO01 (sample SAMN00265071, study PRJEB22529) | human gut metagenome
CTTTGTTCACAAAAACACCTCGCGGAATATTACCAGTGAACAGTAACACGTTCCGAACAGTAATACCATAAACAGTCATATTTTCCAATGACAAATTATTTTCCGGGTAGTATACTAAAACTAATTATCGTTTTCAGGGAGGTTTTTATTATGTACATTGCTTCAAAGGAACGTTACACCATAATGGAATACAACCGTTGTGGTGACAGCGGACTTATGCTGCCGAAGGTGTCCCTGGGATTGTGGCATAATTTCGGAGATACAGCGAATTTTGAGAATATAAGACAGCTGTGCTTTACTGCTTTTGACAATGGAATTACCCAGTTTGATCTGGCGAATAATTATGGACCGGAGCCGGGGAGTGCAGAGATTAATTTCGGCAGGATTCTGAAAGAAGATCTGGGAAAATACAGGGACGAACTGATTATTACTACCAAGGCAGGATATGAAATGTGGGATGGTCCTTATGGGAACTGGGGCAGCCGCAAGTATCTTCTGGCAAGTCTTGACCAGAGCCTGAAGCGTATGGGACTGGAATATGTAGATATTCTTTACCATCATAGAATGGACCCGGAGACCCCTCTGGAAGAGACCATGGGAGCGCTGGCCAGTGCAGTGCAGAGCGGAAAAGCCTTGTATGTGGGACTTTCCAATTACGATGGAAAAACACTTTCACAGGCAGCGTCGATTTTGCAGGAAATGCATTGTCCTTTTGTAATTAATCAGAATCGTTATTCTATTTTTGACAGAACTGTGGAGAAAAATGGACTAAAAAAGACCACAGGAATTCTGAAAAAAGGTCTGATCACTTTCAGTCCTCTTGCACAGGGGCAGCTTACAGACCGCTATCTTAATGGCATTCCGGAGGACAGCAGAATTCGTACCGATGGCAGATTTTTGAAGGAAAGCAATCTGACTCCAGAGCGTTTGCTACAGATCCGGGAGCTGAATGATATGGCTGCAGGGCGTGGCGAGAAGCTTTCGGAGATGGCTCTTGGCTGGCTGCTTGCACAGCAGGAGGTGACCAGTGTACTCATTGGAGCATCACGACCACAGCAGATCCTTGATAACATAAAAGCAATCCACTGTGCACCATTTACGGAGGAAGAGCTTGTGAGAATTGATGAAATTGCGGCTGAAAATACAGCCAGTATGATCATGAAATCCCAGATATATCCAGGAGTCTGACAGCTATGAACAGTATTAAAAAGAAGCAGATAGGGCTTTTTACGAGACGAAGAAAAACATTATATTTTGCATAAGGAGAGTGACAGAAAATGATAATTCGAAAGGGAACGCAGGCTGACCTTGCGTCTGTGGAACAGCTTTACAATGACATTCATACGGCAGAAGAAACAGGTCAGCAGACCATTGGCTGGATCCGTGGTGTGTATCCTACAAGAGCTACGGCACAGGCCGCATTAGATGCCAAGGACTTGTTTGTTCTGGAGGATGCAGGTAAGCTCCTGGGAGCGGCCAGAATCAATAAAGCGCAGGTGGATTCTTATGCAGAAGGCGATTGGGAATTCGCAGCCAGGGATGAGGAGGTTTGCGTCCTTCACACTCTGGTAGTTTCCCCCTCCGCTTCTGGAAAAGGCTATGGAAAGAAGTTGGTAAAGTTCTATGAGGATTACGTTTTAAGCCACGGCTGTCCGGAACTTCGGATGGATACTAATGCAAGAAATGTCGCTGCAAGAGGGCTGTATAAGAAGCTTGGATATAAGGAAATCGGGATTGTGCCTACAGAATTTAACGGGATACCGGATGTGCAGCTGGTATTGTTGGAGAAGCACTTGTAATAGTTGAAATTCCCTTTTAGGAAAAAAGAAAAGAGAGCAGGCGAGTTTGTAGAGATACAGATTTGTCTGCTTTTTTTATATAGAGTTCCATCCCCCCGGGGGGCTTGCGGAAGAAAACTGGTTTTGATAATATTTTAACATTGGAGTTTAATGCGGAGGATTTGAAATTGGATAAATTACTGGATGAAATAGAGAGTTATTGGAGCACCCGGACGGAAGGGTATTCTGAGGTGAATGAAAAAGAATTGAAGGGAATGCAGAAAAAGGCATGGCTGGAGACTCTGGAACGCGGATTTTTTGGAAAAAGGTCTGGGAAAAATGAGGATTCAGAAAACAATTCTGTGGAAAAAGAAGTTTTCGAAGAAGAATTTTCTGAAAAACAACATACAGACAAATATAAGGACCACCTGAGAATTCTGGATATCGGTACTGGCCCAGGCTTTTTCCCTATGATCCTTGCGGAAGCAGGATATCATGTAACAGCCATAGATTACACTCCGGGAATGTTGGAAAAGGCTGCAGAAAATGCAGCGAAATTTATCGGAGAAAAGAGCCGGAATATTGAATTTAAAAGAATGGATGCCCAGGCATTGGAGTTTGAAGATGAGAGCTTTGACGTGATCATTTCCAGAAACCTGACCTGGAATCTGCCCCATCCGGAAATGGCTTATAAAGAGTGGCTTCGGGTTCTGAAAAAAGGTGGAAAGCTTTTGAATTTTGATGCCAACTGGTATGGATATCTCTATGATGATAAGAAGCGTGAGGCTTACGAGAACGACCGCAAAAATGTGGAAAAAGGAAGCCTGGATGACCATTATCTGTGCACAGATATTGACCGAATGGAGAAAATTGCACTGCAGGTTCCGTTGTCGGAGACCAAGCGTCCGGGATGGGATGTGAAGGTACTGGAAGCGCTTGGAGCAGCGCAGATTCAGGTGAATGAGGACATCTGGCAGCAGGTATGGAGCGAGGAAGAGAAGCTGAATTATGGATCTACACCCATGTTTATGGTGGAGGCTGTAAAATAGAAAAAGATATTATCAGTGATATACAGAAATTTGTACGAATTTAAAGATAAGTAAAGCGGTGTTGGTTGTAAGAATGAAGTATTAGAGTATTTGAAAAATAGGATAAGTTTTTATTGGATCGTAAGGAAAATTATTTGTAAAGATATTATTGGAAAAGGTAGAAAATAATGAGTGAAATAATAAATATAGGTGGCTTAAGTGCGGCACCAGGGCAGCGTGTCCATGGTTTTGTTTCCATTGGAAATGGTGGATTTTCTCTTCCTGCAACAATTGTCAGGGGCGAAAAACCAGGTAAAACAGCTCTTATTACAGCTGGTATCCACGCTGGTGAATATGTGGGAATACAGAGTGCAGTAGAGCTTGGAAGAGACCTGAAAATTGAGAAAATGACAGGAACAGTGATTATTGTAAAGGTAGTGGCGAGGGAAGAATTTGAAAACCGTCACGGTTCTCTTTGCAGAGCGACAGGTGAGAATCTGAACCGCCTTTTTCCAGGAAAAAAAGAAGGTACCACATACGAAAAACTGGCTTATGCAGTAGTTGAAGAGCTGCAGAAGGTGGCAGATTTTTATATTGATCTTCACAGCGGTGACGATTATGAGAAACTGACTCCCTATGTGTATTATGCAGGTAAAGCAGCCCCGGAAGTGATGAAAATTTCCCGTCAGATGGCAGAGCAGGTGGATGTTCCTTACATGGTAAAATCTGAGGTATCGTCTGGTGGAAGCTATAATTATGCAGCATCCTGCGGCATTCCTTCCGTTCTTCTGGAGCGGGGCGGAATGGGAGCCTGGGAGACAGAAGAAGTGCGTTCTATGAAGCGTGATGTACGCAGTATTTTACGGTTCCTCGGTATTTATGACGGTCATAGAAGTATGCGGAAATATTATCCGTTAAACGTAACGGATGTGCAGTATCAATCTGCCTCTTATACGGGACTCTGGTATCCCCAGAAGAAGGCAGGAGACCTGTTTACAGAAGGGGAAATCCTTGGATATGTAAAGGATTATGAGGACAATATTCTGGAAACCTGTACCTCCTATGGTGACGGAGTGATCCTGTATCAGACTGGTTCCCTGCAGGTGATTAAGGATGGTCCGATGGTAGCTTATGGTCGGATCAGCTACGAGGAAGACGACCGAAAAGAGAAGATTGCGGCCTACTGGACCAAGCGAAGCGACAGCTTTCTGGAGCAGAGAAGGGCAGAGTTACATAGTCCGCTGGCAAAGAGATGGCTGGAAGAAATTGAGAAATACCTACCTAAAAAGGCATTAAGTCCTGAAAAAAAAATTGAGGATGAAAGCAAGGAAAGAAAAGATGCAGTTGCAAAAATTAAGGAAAAAGAGACTGGTAATGGTAAACTTAAAATCCTGGATGTGGGCTGTGGAACCGGTTTCTTTACAATCCTTCTTGCAAAACAGGGACACCAGGTAACAGGCACCGACCTTACTCCGGATATGATCACAAACTCCCGGATCCTTGCCAAAGAAGAGCAGGTAACATGCGACTTCCAGGTGATGGATGCGGAGCATTTAACTTTCCAGGACGAGAGCTTCGACGTAGTCATTTCCCGAAACCTGACCTGGACCTTACCAGAAGCAGCCCAGGCTTACAAAGAGTGGTCCAGAGTATTAAAACCAGGCGGACTTCTCCTGAATTTTGATGCCAACTACGGCGCCACAAACTTCGCCGAAACCTCCGATCTCCCGGAAAACCATGCCCACAACCAGCTTGGAAATTCCCTGATGCAGGAGTGCGAAGATATTAAACGTCAGCTGCCCATCAGTTCTTACCTCCGCCCTGCCTGGGACGTGGAAGAGCTTGGAAAAACAGGAATGGAGCAGATTTCCATTGATCTGGGGTTGAGCAGACGGGTTTATAAAGAGAAGGATGAATTTTATAATCCAACTCCGATGTTTGCCATTGCAGCAAAGAAAGCATAAAAGCGGAGCGTATGCTTCACGATATGCGAATTGAGTAGGTTATGGGAGTGCAACGGACGAAACAATCCGCAGGTATCATAGTTATACAAGCCTGAAAAATATATGGTGACATAAAAATGTGCCCGGAATTTATTTCCCAGGCACATTTTTTGGAAAAAGGGATATCAAAATAAAAGAAAGTTATCAAATCACATAATCCGAACTTGTCATATGAAGGAATGCCATCGTTTTCTCACTCTTGGGCTGTGAGAAGAACTCTTTGGATGGTCCCTCTTCTACGATAACACCGTCCTCCATGTAGACTACCCAGTTGGCAACTTTTCTGGCGAAATCCATTTCGTGGGTGACTACGACCATGGTGGTTCCTTCGTCGGCAAGCTTTCGCATAACATCCAGAACCTCGCCGGTAAGTCTTGGGTCGAGGGCAGATGTGGGTTCATCGAAGAGAACTACTTCCGGATTGTAGGCGATAGCTCGTGCGATAGCCACACGCTGCTGCTGCCCACCGGAAAGCTGGTCCGGATAGAAGCTGGCGCGGTCTGCCATGCCTACTTTTTCCAGCATTTCCATAGCTTTTTTCTTCGCTTCTTCGGGAGAAATCTTACGGGCAATGGTAAGACCCTCCAGTACATTGTCAAGTGCTGTTTTGTTGCGGAAAAGATTGTATCCCTGGAAGACAAAGCCCATTTTCATTCGTAACTGCCGGATCTCTTTTCTGGTCACAGCAGTGATATCTTTGTGGAAATCATCAAAGGTGATTTCTCCTTTATCTGCCTGCTCCAGAAAGCTGATACAGCGGAGAAGGGTTGTCTTTCCAGAACCGCTGTTTCCCAGAACTGCGATCACAGAACCTTTTTCAACTTTGAAATCAACACCTTTTAATACTTCGTTTGATCCGAATTTTTTATGGATATTCTTTACTTCCAGCATATTTTTTTCTCACATTCTTATATAGAAATTTGGTAATCGCTAACAGGGTATTATGAAGAAGCTTAAAAGTCTTTCTTCTGTAGTAAATGATATAAAATACGAGTTGTTCACATATGGTGATGCTGCCGAAGGCGACATTGATTATACTTCGACCCTTAAAATATCGTTAAAGTAGTTATTGGCAACCATCAGCACACCCATAGCTGTGATAACTACGATTTCTTCTTCTGTAAATTCTTCTTTTAATTCAGTATAGATTTCATCTGGAATGTTTTTCGGATCTTTTGCAAGAGCGCGGCCAAAAGAAATAAGTAATTCTTCCTTCTTTGTAAATTGAAAATTGTCGAAATCAATACCATTATCTTTCAGAAGCTTTCTGAAATAAGTACTGCATACCAGGCAGTCATTTTCTTCGGAAATTGCATATTCAAAGAAGTCACCGGCTCTTTTTCCAATCAGTCTCTGCAGTTCCCGGTCGAGGGAGTAGGAGCTGTCTTCAATGGCTTTAAAGGCTTCTGCATTATGGAGAAGAGTAAGCTTTTCATTAGTGAGCCTGTATCCTTGTGCAAGATGGTTCCTGATTACTTCTTTCTCTTTTTCGCCTGCTGTTTCCGGGTCAATTTTTGAAATATAAGACATGATTATTCTCCTTTCACTGGTGCTGGAGCATTCCATACCAGCTTTTTCTCAAAATAGTTTTGTACCCATGTAAGTACGGTACAGATCATAAGGTAAATAACAGCAGCCTCGCAGTACAGGGCGAAGGGCTCGTAGGTTCTGGCGGCAATCTGCTGTGCGGTGGTGAACAGCTCCACAACTGTGATACTGGAGGCAAGGGAAGTGTCCTTGGTAAGTCCGATCAGTGAGTTAAACAGTGGTGGAAAAGCGATTCGGAATGCCTGGGGCATTACAATCCTGGTCATGGTCTGGCGGTAACTCAGACCCACCATATAAGCAGCTTCTGTCTGTCCTTCTGGTACCGCCTGGATCGCAGATCGGAAAATCTCAGCGTTGTAAGCGCCAAGGTTCAGGGCAAAGGCGATCACAGCGGATGGAAAAGCGTCCAGGATAATTCCGACAGACGGCAAGCCAAAGAAGATGATGAACAGCTGTACAATAAGTGGGGTTCCGCGGAAGACCCATATGTAAAATCTTGCGAACTGCTTCAGTCCTTTTACATTGGCAATCTGTACCAGGGCCAGAAAAAGGGCGATGATGCAGCCAAAAACAAAGGATAATAAGGTAAGGGGGATTGTAACTTTTATTCCGGGTATGAGGATTCTGGTGAAAGAAGATACCAGAATCCCTGCTAAACGTTCACTCATAATTGTTTCCTTTTACTTTCAATTGTTGGATGATTGTCTGTTGTTCTGGACAACAGCTGTGGAAAAGTAATTAGTTTTCATCAGTGCTTTCTGTTGTTGCATCCTCAGAAGCGGTGTCTGTATTTGCTGCATTTTCATCCTGTGGCTGTGTGAAGTCTGTGCCGAAGTAATCCTCAGAAAGCTTGCTTAAAGTTCCGTCTTCTTTCAGTTCGTCAATAGCGTTCTGAACTGCATCATATAAAGCTGTTTCCCCTTTCTTGAGCGGGACAGCGTAGGTATCCACAACGTCCGGGATTACGAAAGCAACTTTCAGATTTGCATCCGGGTGCTGCTGAAGGTATTCATTGAATACAACAGAGTTAAAGGTTGTGAAGTCGGCACGTCCGGATTCAATCAGGGAAACCGCTTCGTCAGCTGTGCTGATCTGTACAAGAGATGCACCGGCGTCTTCCAGAATATCAAGGTAAGCGGTTGTGGCAGTGTTTGCTACTTTTTTTCCATTCAGAGAAGCCATATCTACGATATCATCATTGTCCTTGGCTACTACGATCTGCTGTGTGATGTAGAAATATGGTCCTGCGAAATCGTATTTCTCTTCACGCTCAGGTGTGATACTTACTGCATTGATAACTGTATCAAGACGTCCACTGTCAATTCCTGCAAGAAGGGAATCCCAGTCAGATTCTGTGAAATCTGCTTCCGCACCAAGCTTGTCTGCAATTGCCTTTGCTACCTCCACGTCAAATCCGGTAAGCTCTCCGTTGTCGTCATGATAGGTGTATGGAGGATAGGTTCCTTCCACACCGACTTTCAGTTTTCCTGATTCCTGAATCTGTGCAAGCTCGTCATCAGCTGCATAAGTCATACTGCATGTTGCCAGAACTCCTGTTAATACTGCTGCAATTCCTAAAGTCAAGATGCTTTTTCTCATAATTGTATCCTCCTCTTATTTTATTCCCTATTTAATAACTAGGATTAATATGAATTGAATGATAGCATAGAAATCTGGTCTTGTCTAATATGGAATAAAGATAGCTGGCTATAGGGAATTCCTATAACCTGCTTAAATTGAAAGTACACAGCTTGACTTAATAGGAAGATATGGTAAAGTGGAAGAAAGAAATCTGGTGGGAGTGAGGCTTGATAATTCTCTTTGGGGCAAGGGCGCGTGGAGATTTCAAAAGGACGAGTGACATTGATCTTGCAGTCAGTGGAGGGGATTTTTGCAGATTTGCGCTGGATGTAGATGAGGAAACATAAAAACAGAACGAAAGCAGATGTAAAAAGACTGAAGTTTTCGCCAGAGAGGGAATAGCTATGTTAGATCTGAAGAAACTGAAATATTTTATAGTGTGTGCTGAAACTGGCTCTATCAGCGAAGCTGCCAAGCTTCTTTATACGACTCAGCCCAGTGTGAGCAAGGCAATCAAAGCGCTGGAGGAGGAAATGGGAATTGTATTGTTTGAGCGTATGCCAAGGGGTATTGCGCTTACGGCGAAAGGCCAGGAGGCATACCGATATGCGTGCAGGATCATAAATGATTCCCGGATACTGGAAGAGATGAGCCATGGGAATATGGCAAAATATCTACGGATTTCATTGAATCCCAGTTCCTGGTTTACGAATCAGTTTGTGGAGTTTTATAAGGAAAATTATGACAAGGATTATCATTTTGAAATCTATACAGCCGGTGTGCGCACGGTCATGGAACGTGTGCGGGATTACCTTTCAGATATTGGCTTTGTATACGTGATGGAACAGCAAAAAAAGGAATTCCAGTATGAGCTGGCGAAAAACAAGCTGGTTTTTACCGTTATGCAGGAAAGTACGGCGACATTTTATCCGGGAAAGTTGAATATATTGGATCAGGAAGCAGCTGACAGAGAGAAAGCACAGACCGTAAATATGGAAGCGATGAAGAACTTCCGATTTATCCAGAACTTCCGTGATGAGTTTCTGGAATTGGGAGAGAAAGAAAAACGTAGTGTATTCAGCTGGGAAAATCTGAATGTTTCCATTATTACAAACAGCGACTACATTATGGAAAAGATGTTGAAAGAGACCGAACTTTGCAATATCAGCGGCAGTTATCTTTCCAATGATAAAAAGGCAGCAAACAAAGGCATTCCGCTGGAATTTAAAAAGAATAAGGTGGTTTTCGGATACATCAGAAGAAAGAATGACGAGATGGATGAGCTGATGGAGGAATTGCTGGGATTTTTAAGGGAAAAATTGAAGCTGGAGAATGGCAGCTGAATATGAGAGGGATAAAAGAAAAACGAAGCAGAATCGGCTAAAGGAACGTGTGCCGGTCTGCATAAATAGAGAAAAGATATTCCTAAAAATTGAAAATATATTCCAAATAAGAATAGCTTATAACCCCCTGGGCGGGTTGTAGGCTGTTTTTTATTTTGCTAAACTACACCAAGGGATGAAAGAATGAGTGAAAACCTACTTGTACAGTATGGAATGGAGACAATTAAATGAAAAAATATGCAATCAAACGTATCCTTCAGCTGATTCCCATTCTGTTTGCAATTACTTTTCTTTCTTATGGAATGATGCGCATTGCAGGAAGTGATGTTGTAACGCGGAAAATGGAGAATACAGGAGGGGTAGTGTCAGAAGCTGCACTGGATGCGGCAAGAGAAGAGCTGGGGCTGGATAAGCCATTTTTAACCCAGTATTTTGTATGGCTTGGAAAACTGCTGTGTGGAGATATGGGAAACAGCTATGTATCCAGTCTTCCGGTTTTTGATACGTTCATATCGAAGCTTCCGGCAACGCTGCTTCTTACAGTGACATCTATTTTGCTGACCATCATCATATCAATCCCTCTGGGGATTCTGTCAGCAGTGAAACAGAATACGATTACGGATTATCTGATCCGTTTATGCAGCTTTATAGGAAACAGTCTTCCTAATTTTTTTGTATCATTGCTGTTGATGTATTTTCTTGCGATCAGGTTGCGGATTTTTCCGGTTATATCCAAAGATGTAAGTTTAAAGAGTGTGGCAATGCCGGCAATCACTCTGGCAATTGCCATGTCGGCCAAGTATCTTCGCCAGGTCCGTGCAACTGTGCTGGATGAACTGAGTAAAGATTATGTGGCAGGAGCGAAAGCAAGAGGAGTAAAGTTTTCTGTCACTCTTTGGAAAAGTATTATGAAGGCTTCGCTGGTAACCATCATTACCTTGCTGATGCTGTCAGTGGGAAATCTGCTGGGAGGAACTGCAATCGTAGAATCAATCTTTATGTGGGATGGAGTTGGAAAGATGGCAGTAGATGCTATCTCCATGCGTGATTATCCT
>OJNO01001045.1_pt1 | contig 10298 bp, 10 predicted proteins | sample 1597761 | NCBI WGS metagenome assembly OJNO01 (sample SAMN00265071, study PRJEB22529) | human gut metagenome
GGGGTTTTTCCTCCCCCGCCATAAAATTCTAATCTAAACCTTATAATCTAAACGGACATGCCGTTTGTCAGCAACATCACCATATAGGAACCGGCTAACCATCAGCCTTCTGCCAATTCCCGCATCAATTCATGCACTGAAGTAATTTTGTCAATCCTTCCAACATTTGCCCCACAGAACATCAATCCATTCTCTACATCTCCCTCCACCGCATCGATCAATGCCTTGGTAATGCAGTACGGTACCTGTCCTGGATTACATTTTTCCAGGCAGTTATAGCACTTCTTTACTGGAATCCGTCCATTCTCTACCAGTTTCATAAAAGGATTGCAAAGCGCCCTTCCAGGCATTCCTACAGGGCTCTGGATAATCTGCACATCCTCTTTCCTTGCATTTACATACGCCTGTTTATACCTTTCATCGGCATCGCATTCCTTTGTCGCCACAAACCGGCTTGCGATCTGCACACCATCTGCCCCAAGTGCCATAGCATGATCAATATCTTTCCGGTCAAAAATTCCGCCAGCAACTACCACTGGAATTTCCCGGCCAAACTTTTCCTCATATTCCTTTTTACATGCAATAATATCCCGGATTTCCTGGTCAAAATCCATCTCATCCCTGTGAGCCAGCTGATCCCTGGAAAATCCCAGGTGTCCTCCTGCCTCCGGTCCTTCCACTACGATCAGATCTGCAGTCCGGTTATATCGATGTGCCCACATTTTCAGAATCAGATTTGCTGCCCTTTTTGAAGAAACAATAGGCGCAATCTTTGTTCTGCAAAACTCCGGTACCAGCTCTGGCAGATTCATGGGAAGTCCTGCGCCACTGATGATCACATCTGCACCACATTCCACAGCTTCCTTTACATGCTCTTTATAATGTTTCAGCGCTACCATAATATTAACACCGACCAGCCCTTTTCCCTTGGCAATCTCCCTTGCCTTCCATATGTGCTTTCTTATTGCCTTCAGATTGCACCCCGCCTGGTCTTTCTCAAAGCCAGCCTCATCATATCCAATCTGAGCTGTGGAAATAACTCCCACTCCTCCTTCTGCTGCCACTGCGCCAGCCAGGGAGCTACGGCTCACTCCCACGCCCATTCCCCCTTGAATAATAGGAAGTTCTGCCACCTTATCTCCAATTTTCAAACATCTCAAACTGCTCTTGTATTCTCTATCCAAAACAATATCCTCCATGCTTTAATTTAGTTTGATTTTAAAACTATTTTAGTATAAAGTATTATTGTTTTTATGTCAAGTTTTACTTTTATTCGACACTTTATTATGTAGTTTTTATTACTACGTATTCAGAAGTTTTCCCTATAAAAAGGAATCCTCTTGCAGGATTTGCCGTCTTCGGCAGACCGTTCCACCCCTCATCTGCAATACCGTCATTTCTGCCCACTGCCCGGAAAAACTTTTGGCGTAACAGGAAATTGCTGCAGAATCTTCTGCTGCATCAAAGAAGGCCATGCATATCCGTTTGATACACATAGCCTTCGCTTTCATTTTTTTACAGCTTTTTCATTTCAAAAAGATTAAAAAATCTTCAAAATATCATTATACATAACTACAACCATCAAAAGCATCAACACCATCAAACCTGCAAAATGAACCATGCCCTCAATCTGTCTGTTCACCGGTTTTCTCCGGATAGCCTCGATAATCAGAAATACAAGCCGGCCACCATCCAGTGCAGGAAGCGGAAGCAGGTTCATAACACCAAGGTTTGCAGATAAAAGAGCTGCCATATACAGCATATTTACCCAGATTGTCAGCATGCCCTCACTCTTACTTGCCTCATAGGTGCTGCCAATTGCATCAACTACGCCAACCGGACCGCTTAAATCCTTTACGCCCAGTCCGCCGGTAAGAAGCTCTTTCAGGCTGAGTAAGGTAGAGCGGATCATATATTTTACTTCCAGTGTTCCATACTTCAGCACTTCAAATCCATGTGTCTTCGTGTACGCCAGATTATAAGAAAAATCAAGCACTGCTGTGCGGGACTCCGATGGAGTTACCTCAGCGTTGTATTCCAGGCCATCACGCTCATAAGTAATGGTCACAGGCTCACTTGTGAGAGGATGCTCTGCAAGATATGCAGTATAATCGTCCGAACTCTCCAGTCTGGTGCCATTAATGGAAGTGATCACGTCCCCAGGCTCCACGCCAGTTTCAGATAAGCCCATTCCCGGAATCAGGGATGCCACCTCAAGAGAATCGGTACTCTTTCTGTTAAAGCCAAGAAGGTATCTCACCTGTACGTCTGGTTTGAAGGCCAGCTCCACATCTTTGCCATCCCTCTCCACAGTCATATGAATGGTCTCATCCTCCTGTGGATTATTCAGATACATATACAGATAAAGATCTCTTGCCAGATCAATATGATACCCCTGATATTCTTTGATAATATCCCCTTCCTGAAGACCAGCTTCAGCCACAGTAGAACCACTCTCCACCTGCGTAACCTCTGCCGGGTCATAGCCCACCAGCGTAACAATGAGCACTGCAAACACAAAGGCCAGGATAAAGTTAAATACCGGTCCTGCTGCAACTGTAGCGATTCTTCCCCACACTGGTGCACCATTGAAAGTCCCCTTGGACTCATCCTCCATATCTTCTCCCAGCATGGCACAGGAACCGCCAAGAGGCAAAAGCTTCAGAGAATACCTGGTTCCATTCTTCTCTGTGCTAAGCAGCCTTGGTCCCATTCCAAGGGAAAACTCCGTTACTACGATCTTATTTTTCTTTGCAAGAAGGAAATGCCCCAGCTCATGAAAAAGAATGATCGCACTGAAAATCAATAATGCCAGAATAATCTTCAACCTACCACCTGCTTTCAATCCATTTATAAGTCTCGTCTTCTACTGCCAGTATCTCCTCTAGCTCCGGATTCCGGATCACTGTATGTCTTTCCATAGACTGTGCAATAATGTCGTAAATATCCAGAAAGCCGATTTTTTCCTGTAAAAACTTCTTCACAGCCAGCTCATTTGCTGCGTTAAACACAGTAGGCATACTGCCTCCTTTTCTTGCAGCATCCATAGCCATTGGAAGCCCCAGGAATGTGTCCATATCCGGATCTTCAAAAGTAATCTCTTTCAATTTATGGAAATCCAGTCTCTCTCCATCCAGATATCTGCGTTCCGGATAATAGAGTGCGTACTGGATTGGAAGCCGCATATCCGGAGTTCCAAGCTGCGCCATAACCGCACCATCTTTAAACTCTACCATCGAATGGATAATGCTCTTTGGCTGGACAACAACCTGAATATGATCCAGATCCACATCAAACAGCCATCTGGCTTCCATAACTTCCAGACCTTTATTTACCAGGGTTGCAGAATCTACTGTGATCTTCTGTCCCATTACCCAGTTCGGGTGCTTCAGGGTATCCGCAAGCGTCACATGTTCCAGTTCTTCTCTTTTTCTCCCACGGAAGGGACCACCGGAAGCTGTGATCAGAAGCTTCTCAACCTGCGCCTGCTTTTCCCCATGAAGAACCTGGAAAATAGCACTGTGCTCACTGTCTACCGGAAGGATCTGAACTCCATGCTCTTTTGCCATGGGAATGATCAGATGACCTGCTGTTACCAATGTTTCTTTGTTTGCAAGGGCAATGTCCTTGCCCGCCTTGATTCCCTCCATTGTAGGACGGATTCCAATCATTCCCACAACAGCGGTAACCAGAATGTCTGTCTGGGGCATACGCGCAAGCTCCAGAAGTCCCTCCATACCAGACACAATTTTTACATCCATATCCGCAAGACGGACTGCCAGGTCCTTTGCCGCATTTTCATCCCACACTGCAATCAGCTGAGGATGAAACTCTCTTGCCTGTTCTTCCAGCATTTTCACATTTCTTCCTGCACTGATTCCCAGCACCTCTATATCGCCGTTAGCTCTCACTACATCCAGGGTCTGTGTACCGATGGAACCAGTTGAGCCTAAAATTGCAATTTTCTTCATTTGAAATTCCTCTCAGTCCATTTCAGGGACAAATCACATCTTATCATTTCCACATTTCTTATTCCTTTATGCTTCCCGCTGCCAATCCGGAATCAGATTCCCAGCACAAGCTTCGCCAGGAAATAAATAGCCGGAGCTGTAAAGATCACACTGTCAAATCTGTCCAGGATTCCACCGTGTCCCGGGATCAGTTTGCCATAGTCCTTGATTCCCTGATTTCTCTTAATAGCAGAAGCAGCCAGGTCTCCAACCATGGAGATCAGTGCTCCGACTGCACAGATCAGCGCATACTCTGCAATCTTTCCGCCAGTTGCTGCTGCATAAATTGCGCCCAGAAGCGCAGCGCCTGCCACGCCGCCTACTCCACCTTCTACTGATTTCTTCGGGCTGAGGATTGGTGCCATTTTGTGCCTGCCGATCAGCATTCCCACACAATATGCGCAGGTATCGCATCCCCAGGAGCATAAAAAGATCAGCCATACCAGAAATTTTCCATCTGGAAGGTTCCGGGTAAGATAAATAAAGGAGAGCATCACAGCCACGTATACCACCCCAAAGAACGCCGGCATCACCTGTTCTGCTTTGAACTTGGGATAAGTAAATACGTAAACGAACATAAACATCATGAACGAAATGATCACGCCCATCATTCCATATTTTTCAAAATCCAGCGACATCAGCACATAGTAGATCACAGCTCCAAGATAGCCTGCAATTTCCAGGGCATTAAAATGGTCTTCCCGGACCTTCATAACCTTATAAAGCTCCTGCATTCCGATCAGAGAGATCCCAAGCAGTGTAAAAAACAGCACATAACCTCCACTGATAATAGTCAGAAGCGCAACTGCGACCAGCACAATACCGCTTAAAAGACGTGTTTTAAACATCTTACTCCTCCTTCACACCGCCATATCTTCTGTCTCTTTGATTATATTTCTCAATAGCCTGTACTAATTCTGCTTTATGGAAATCCGGCCATGCCACGTCTGTAAAATAAAATTCCGTATAAGCCAGCTGCCACATAAGGAAATTGGAAAGTCTCTGTTCGCCGCTGGTGCGTATCAGAAGATCCGGATCCGGCACTCCTGCAGTATCCAGGTAGCTTCCAATCGTATCCTCTGTGATCTGATCCGGAGAAACTTTTCCATCCGCCACATCCTGTGCCATCTTTCGCATTCCTCTTGTAATCTCATCGCGGCTTCCATAATTCATGGCGATCTGGAAGTACAGCTCATCATAATCCTTGGAAAACTCCTCCAGTTTACGGATGCTTTCCTGAATATCCGGTGCAAAAGCAGAAATATCGCCGCTAATTTTGATTTTCATCTTATTATCCCGGGATATCTTGATACATTTCTTAAGATAACTACGAAACAGCTTCATAAGCCCATCCACTTCTTCTCTGGAGCGTTTCCAGTTCTCCGTGGAAAAAGCATATACTGTCAGATATTTCACGCCCAGATCTTTAATATCATAGCAGACCTGCTCCAGATTGGCGCAGCCCTTAACATGTCCATAGCCACGAGGCAGTCCCTTTGCCTTTGCCCAGCGGCCATTGCCGTCCAGAATAATGGCAATATGATTGGGTACGTTCATATTTTTCTCCTTGTATTTTGTTTTTCTTTTTTCGTTATAAGCGTTCAGATTATTCGTACAATTTCATACAAAAGGGCAGAAAAGAGCTCTTTTTAAAGAGCTCTTTTTGCGGTTTCTTTATAAAAGGATCCTGTTTTGCAGATCTTTAGTCCAAACAGCTCTGCGCTTCAGGTAATATGCCCTTATACAGTCATAATCTCCTTACCTTTTGCTTCTACTGCAGCATCTACATCCTTGATGTATTTGTCTGTAAGCTTCTGAACTTTGTCCTCTAACTCTTTGATCTCGTCCTCAGATACATCCTCTTCTTTTTTCAGCTTCTTGTATGCATCGTTGGCATCACGGCGGATGTTGCGGACAGCAACCTTAGCTGCCTCACCTTTTTTCTTAACATCTTTAACCAGATCTTTACGGCGTTCCTCAGTAAGCTCCGGGAAAACAAGACGGATTACTTTTCCATCGTTATTCGGGTTCAGACCAAGATCAGAAGTAAGGATTGCTTTCTCAATTCCCTTGATCAGGCTGGATTCCCATGGCTGGATCTGGATCATACGAGCTTCCGGAACTGTGATATTTGCCACCTGCTGAATCGGTGTAGGGCTTCCGTAGTAATCTACTGTCAGCTTGTCAAGGATATGCGGATTGGCACGTCCTGCACGGATAGTAGTCAGCTCTGCTTCTAAGCTGCCCAATGTCTTTTTCATTTTCTCTTCATACTTCTGAATTCTTTCATCCATAAAATTAATCTCCCTCTTTATGATTTTCTGCCGGTAGCAGTATTATCCTATTTTCTGCGCAACGCGCTTATACAGTAACCTTTGTTCCGGAAAATTTTCCGTGAACAGTGTTGATAATGCTGTTCTCCTCATCAAGAGCAAATACCATCATCGGCATTTTCTGCTCCAGACACATAATAGAAGCTGTAAGATCCATGGCTGCAAGCTTCTTGTCAACAACTTCCTGAATAGAGATCTCATCATACTTCACAGCGTCAGGATTTACCTTCGGATCGCTGTCATAAATACCATCAACTGCCTTCGCCAGAAGAATCGCATCGGCCTCGATCTCAACTGCACGAAGAACCGTAGCTGTATCAGTAGAGAAGTACGGATGTCCTGTACCACCTGCAAAGAATACCAGCTTGCCCTGTGCAAAGCTCTCTTCTACGCTGTCCTTGGAATACAGTCTGGTAAATGCACCACATGCAAATGGTGTATAAATCTCAGTCTTCATACCTGTATATCTGCAAAGGTCAGATACATAAATACAGTTCATAATGGTAGCAAGCATACCGATCTGGTCTGCCTTGTTGCGGTCTATCGTCTCACTGGTACGTCCTCTCCAGAAGTTTCCACCGCCGATCACAATGCCGATCTGTACTCCTTCATCAGAAATTGCCTTGATCTGCTTCGCTACTGCAAGAACAGTCGCCTCGTCAAATCCTGTTTTCTTCGGTCCGGCAAGAGCCTCACCGCTTAATTTTAATAAAACTCTTTTCATTTCCATGCTTTTATCCTGCCTTATTTTTATTCTTTTATTTTACCATACTCCGGCAACAACCTCATTTCCGCTGTCATCAACAGTGGTAGAAACTGTGAAAGAGTCATAATAATGATATCCTGTCTCTCCTGTCTCCGGCTCGTTCTCATAATCACTTCCGTTAGCCTCTCCCAGTGCTGCAACCAGACTGGAAAGCGGCTGTCCGATATACTGTTTCGCCTTATCTGCACTGGAATCATCCGGTGCAGTATTACTGCCGCCATTATTATCCGGGGTACTTGTAGGCTGCGGTGCAGATGTAGGTGCAGCAGTGGAATCTGACTGCTGCGGCGCAGATGTAGGCGTTGGTGCTGTATCCGTTTCCTGAGAATCATCCTCAGAACTGTCTTCGCTGTCATCAAGACCAAGACGCGCCATCACTTCACTCAGGGTAGAAGTTTCTGTCTTACTCGTTCCTGTCAGATAAGTAGCATAAGGAATTCCATCCTCAGCAGTTCCATCCATATGAAGAGTGATCTTTGAAATTGTCTTCAGCGGAAGCTTACGGAAATAACAATCTGTATAATCCTCGTCCTCATACGTGATCCGGATGTCATAGCTTGTCACCGCATTTCCATCTGCATCCTTCTCGTCCGGCTCATAATAGTAAAGAGCCTTGTCGCCATCATTCAAAGTAAACAATCCGTTGATCAGCTCTGTGCCCCAGTCATCATCGTCATCCGTAGTCGGACGAATGTAAAGTCCCTTCACAGCAGCTCCGGTACCGTTCACAAGAATCAGCTTGGAAGCTGTGGAAGTCTTATCACCAATCACATTCTTGATATCTGCATCATCAGATTTCTGCATATCTACCAGGGAACTGTCATCACTTGAAGCTGTATCTGTATTCTCAGCAGGAGCCACGGTTACCTGGCCATCCTTACCTGTATCTTCAGTCTGTTTCTTACCACATCCGGCTGCTGCCAAAGCAGTGACCAAAAGTGCTGCAAGAATCACATAACGTTTTTTCATAATCTATATTCCTCCCACAAAATGGAATTAAACTCCTCTAATATCCAGTTTTTGTTCTCCATTATTATTACAGAGTATGACAGACTTGTCAACCGAACGCGGGATGATTTCATACAATTTTTAAACTTTTCGTTACTGTTCACTCCATTCACAGTAACACGCTTCGCGATGCACAGAAATCATGCTTTGCACGATTTCGCGCCGCAACTCTCGGGTTTCTTTTCCCCATTCTCTCTGGTGCCTTCACCGGGAAGGAAGATCCTGCGTACTTCTTCTGTGAACAAAAAGAGCCAGGGACAGTTTTCTCTATCTCTGACTCAAATAGTTTTTGACAACATGTCTTAATGTTTAAAACCCGGCGTCTCTTCGCTCTTTACGCATATCCCTGCGGAGCAGAGCTGCCTCATGGCGACCTTTCTCTGCTTCTGTGTGGATAATAAGGCCGGGGATTCGGGTAGGACGCTCATCCTTATCCACAGCTACCATCACAGAAAAAGCACGGTTAACCAGGTAACGCATTCCATCCCCGCGCTCCACATAGGAATCAATTTCCACTTCCATGGAGGTATTTCCCACATAGGTCACATAGCCGATCATCACAAGGATCTCGCCCTCGTAAACGGGCTCCTTAAACTGCAGATTGTCCACAGCTGCAGTTGTGACACGGTAAGTTCCGCAATGACGCATGGCAACCACGCCGGACACCTCATCCACCCACTGCATCAGCATTCCTCCAAACAATCTGCCGCCGGCATTTAAGTGCTGGTGCATGATCAGATGAACCTGCTCCGTTCTGGAATCCTCTACGGTTTTCATCAGGCGGTTTTCTTTTGTTGTTTCCTTTGTTTCCTTTGTTTCCTTTGTTTCCTGTGTTTTCTCTTTTGTTTTCTCTTCCATAGCCAACCTCTTTTTACTGTTTTCATGCTGCCTGTACAGCGAATATTAAATAAATACCATATTGACCTGTCTGACTTTTTATATGCTGCATCTTTACAGCTGATCCCCTATAAATGTTTAACAGAAATTTACGAAAGCCGGGAATTTTTCATCATAAAAATCCCCAGCTCCCATTGTTTTTAATATAAATTCTTCACCTTGAAATCACGCTCTGCTTCTCGTCTCTGATCTTTCTTTGCAATATCTTGACGTTTGTCATACAGTTTCTTACCTCTTGCCATGCCAATTTCCACCTTCACAAGGCTGTTCTTGAAATAGACCTTAATCGGCACAAGGGTAAGGCCTTTTTCCTTCAGTTTGGCTTCCATCTTGTTGATCTCACTGCGGTGAAGGAGAAGTTTACGGATACGAAGGGGATCTTTATTGAAAATATTGCCTTTTTCGTATGGGCTGATGTTCATTCCATAGATATAAACCTCCCCATTCTGAATCCGCACAAAAGATTCCTTGACGCTGCATTTTCCCATACGCAGGGATTTTACTTCTGTTCCTGCCAGGGCAATTCCCGCCTCATAAGTGTCTTCTATAAAATAATCGTGAAATGCCTTTTTATTATTTGCAATCAGTTTGATTCCTGGTTTCTTTGCCATAAGCAGAAGTTTCCGTCGTACTTCCCATGGCAAACTCATCCATATTCGTCTTTCCGAGAATGACGGCTCCTGCATTCTTCAGGTTTTCAACCGCCTGTGCTGTATAAGTCGGCTTAAAACCGGAAAGAATTTTGGAACTGCATGTTGTAAGCTGCCCTTCAATACACATATTATCTTTGATCGCCACAGGAACTCCTGCCAGCGGGCCGGTCAGTTCTCCTGCATCAATCTTTTTCTGAATTTCATCTGCCTGTGCATAGGCCCCTTCTTCATCCAGTGTCACATAACTGTTGATTGTTGGCTCTACTTCTTTTGCCTGCTCGATTACTGCCCGGACTGCTTCTCTGACTGTCACCTCACCGGCTTTTATTTTTCTGCCCAGTTCAAGGGCTGTAAGTTTTAATAAATCCATCTTCATCTCACTCCCTTTACCCTATCGTCTTCGGCACTTCAAAGCTGTCTTCTTTCCGAAGCGGTGCATTTGCCAGCGTCTTCTCTTTATTATCACCATTTGTTACAACATCTTCCCTGAATACATTCTGCACCGGAAATACATGAGACATCGGTTCAATCCCGGTGGTATCCAGTTCATTTAAGGAATCTATATAATCCAGCATCTGCTCCATATCGCTTTTGGCGGCTTCTTTTTCTTCCTCCGAAAGTTCCAGTTTTG
>OJNO01001050.1_pt1 | contig 10247 bp, 8 predicted proteins | sample 1597761 | NCBI WGS metagenome assembly OJNO01 (sample SAMN00265071, study PRJEB22529) | human gut metagenome
GCTCATAGATTTTCTCGGCAACCTCACGTCCCACTTCAGTTAAATGCAGGCAATAATCCTCGTCCATTGTGAGAAATCCGCCCTCACGCAAGGTTTTGATCGCATGAGTAACGCTGGGTTTAGAAACCTCCATGTGCCGGGCAAGGTCAATAGAACGTACCATACCATCTTTCTTTTGCAGCATCAGTATAGCTTCTAAATAGTCCTCGCCCGACGCATATAATTTCATTGCCGCCTCCTTCCCATGGCTATTTTAATTTCCATCCAATCGCTTTCTTGCGAATACCAATGAAATCTGCATAAATGCCAGGCTGCCTTATCAAATCCTCATGTTTGCCCGTTTGAACGATGTGGCCACCTGACAATACAAAAATCTGATCCGCATTTCTGACTGTTTTTAGCCGATGAGCTATCATAATAACCGTTTTATTCTTCGTCAGCTCTGAAATAGCGCCCATCAGAAGATTTTCATTCTCTGGATCAACACTTGATGTAGCTTCGTCTAAAATGATGATAGGAGCGTCTTTCAAGATTGCTCTGGCAATCGAAATCCGTTGTTTTTCACCGCCGGACAATGTAGCGCCTCCCTCACCAATAACGGTGTCGTAGCCATCAGGCAGACTCATAATAAAATCATGGCAGCACGCCTTTTGAGCTGCTTTTACAACTTCGTTATGGGAAGCCGCTGGATTGCCGAATTTGATATTATTTTCTATGGTATCAGCAAAAAGATATACCTTCTGGAATACCTCACTGATATTGGTGAGCAGACTGTCCAGTGTGTAATCTCGAACATCTATACCGCCGATTGTAATTTTTCCATCGTCAACATCCCAGAATCGAGCGATTAGGTTACAAAGCGTACTTTTTCCGGCACCGGACGGACCGACGATAGCCGTTACGGTTCTTTCGGGTATAGTCAGGCTCACATGATCCAGAACCTGGTGTTCGCCATAAGAAAAAGAAACATCATCAAAAACAATATTGTAATTTTCAGGCTTTACGGGTTTACCATGTTCGTCCATGACGGGAGTTTTGTCAATTTCGTTTACTTTGTCAATCGAAACATCCAGTAACCGCAGGAGTGCGGAAGTATTTCCGGCTGACTGAAGCTGACTAAAGAGCATAAATGATGCTACTGTCATAAGCAGGCAAATGGAAAGCGCCATCGTTCCATTCAGGTAAAAGTACAACCCCTCCACTATAACAAGAATACTTGTTCCGTAGAGAATGATTTGTTGCAGCATATTGTAAGGGACGAATGTACGCTCTAATTTCAGATTTTTATCCTTGCTGTCCAGAATTGCCTGTCTCATTTTGCTATTGGAATTTTGACCGAGATTAAAGGATTTTACAATCAGCATCCCTTGAACGTATTCCAGCACATTAGAAACGAGGGCCTCCTGGGCCTGCTGTCTTTGTGGCGAAACCGTTTCCGATTTTTTCTGTAACCGGCCGATGCACCATGTAAAAAGCAGAATCCCACACAAAATCGTCAGTCCGATCCGCCAGTCGATACAGAGCATAACAATAGTAATAATCGCTGCATGGATATAGCCGCCTAATATGTTGGTTAGCACCATGGACGCATTATTTTCAATATCGCCCATAGTCGTAGTGACGACAGAAGTCAAATTCCCCAAATTGTGATCGTTGAAATACCCCATCGGCATATATTTCATGCGATCTCCAATATGAATCCGTTTCTCCGCGCACATAAAATATCCAATTTGCACCTTGCCGAAATCTGAAATGTAGCTGCAATAAATTTTAAGCAGCATACTTGCCAGGGTGATTCCAAATATCATCCAGATCATAGACGTAGTAAAACCGTCTGTTAAACCCGAAAAAACCATGGCTAATGCTCCAAAGGACATCATATCAAAAAGGGAGTGCAGGACAGAAAAAAGGATAGCTTTTTTCATTGTCCCCTGCATTTTCCCTGAAAACTGATAAATCTTGCTTAATGTCTTTATCATCTTCGCACCTCCTACGCCACATCTTTTGTGTCCATGTGCGCTTTCCACATTTCCTGATAGAGCGTACAGGAAGTCAATAAGTTTTCATGTGTTCCTTCGTCAATAATCTGCCCATCTTTTATGACAACAATTTTATCTGCATCGGTAATCGTAGAAAGACGGTGCGCAATCATCAGAACGGTTTTCCCGGCAATCACTTTTGCCATTGCCTCTTGAATTAAGGCTTCATTCTCGGCGTCAATGTAAGCGGTTGCCTCGTCAAGAATAACAATCGGCGCATTTTTCAGTACAGCGCGGGCAATCGCAATTCTCTGGCGCTCACCGCCCGACAAGTGACCTCCTGCACCTCCGACAACTGTATGGAATCCATTTTCCAGATTCAGAATGAAATCATAGCAGCCACAATCTCTGGCAGCCTGATATACTTCTTCATCCGTTGCGGATGGTTTTCCCATACGGATATTTTCTAAAACAGTTTCGTCAAAAAGATAGTTGTCCTGTGAAATATAAGCGATGTTATCCATAAGCTGTGACAACGGAATTTTGCGAATATCTGTTCCGTCTAACTTGACAGTTCCGTTTGTTACATCCCAAAATCCCGCAATCAGCTTCGTAATGGTAGACTTGCCGCCGCCACTGGGACCGACAAAAGCGGTAATGCTGTTTTCTGGAATAGAAAGGTTGATATTTTTTAGCAACGGCTTTTCGCTTTCATACGAAAAGCTGACGTTTTCTAACACAATATTGGAAGAATGAATAGACACCGGCGTTTCCGGGCGATCCAGTTCTTTTTCATCCAATACGGCGCACAATTCCCCGACTACTGATTTCATTTGAGAAATGCTGTCCGTAAAGTTCATGGCATTTAAAATTGGTGTGATAATACCCAATGACAGCACGATACAGGTAACAAATGCCGGAACGCTCAGGCTCCCGTTCCGGTACAGGACACAGCCAATAGGAAGAACACACACTAACACACTGGGCCAGATTGTAACAAGCATGGATTTGTAAAGCTGCACGCTTTTCATCCAGTTCACAGCATAGGCCGCATTATCTTCAACGGCATCTGAATATTTCTGGTAAGAATTAGCAGACTGATTAAACGCCTTAATGACTTCTATTCCGCCGATATACTCAACCACAGTGCTGGTCATTTTACGCACGCGCATAATAAGACCCTGGAATTTTTCTTCATATCCATTTGCCATTCCCTTATAGCACAACATACCAATCGGCAGGGTAATCAATGCAGCCAGCGCCATTCTCCAATCCAAAAACAGTAGGTAAATCAGAATACAAATCGGAATACAGAGATTCGCTGTCAGCTCCGGTACTAAATGCGCAAGGGTCGTTTCCATTCCCTCCACACGATCTACCAAGACATTTTTTAATTCTCCCGATGGGGTGTTAATCATATAGCCCATCGGAACCCTGGTAAGTTTATCTGCTAGTTTCAGGCGGATCTCCGCCAGAGTTGCGAAAGTGGCCGTATGGGAAACTAAAGTAGAGAAATTTGCAAAGCATACTTTCCCAAGGAAACCAATTCCCGCAATCAGACACCACTCCATATAGACGGACACAGATGTCTCTCCATCCATCAAGAGAATCACAATTTTTGAAACTGCAAAAAACGGCAGCAATCCGGCGGCAACACCCAGGATTGCCAAAATCACTGAAAGAACATATTCACCCTTATATGGAGCGGCAAGTTCCATCAGTCTGGACATGGGATTATCTTTCTTGTCCATTTCACATACGCTCCTTTTCATAAAAATAGAGGTTGGTTAAACACTTCTAACCAACCTCTATTATATCTATTCGGCTATTTTCTGCCACTCTGATAGGGCGTTAAACCCTCCATTTAGACATTGGATTATATTTATTCCGCAGGCTGTACGTTATCGATCTCAAAGAACTGTGGCACGCTGGAGAAAGTATATCCGGCGATTTTGGAGGAATTATATACAACCAGATCCTTAGAATAGGAGATCGGAAGGTCAATCACATTGTCGTTGGAAACATTCAGTGCAGTAGCAATCGCACTCTGAACCACTTCGGGATCAGCAGAGGTGGAGAACGCATTTACCGCATCCGAATAGCTCTGGAAATCCTCAAGTGCCTGCAAGGAAATAGCATGAGGATCAGCACCGAGGGATTCCTGCAGGAACTTGTGCGGTTCAGTATAAGACCCTTCTGTATTCCATGTTGTAATGTCATAATTTCCTGCAACGCCTTCGGTCCACCAGGTCATCTGATCCTGGCCGGTAGTGGTTACGTCAATACCAACCTCTGCAAGCTGGGTCTTAATTGCAAGAGCCATGTCCTGTGCAAGAGAAAGATCAGTCCAATAGGTGTAATTCAGGGAAAGCTGCTGTCCATCTTTTTCACGGATACCAGTGCTTTCATTCATCACCCATCCAGCTTCATCCAGAAGTGCATTTGCTTTATCCAGATCATAGCTCCATGTGCTGTTATAAGTAATGTCTGTGTAGGGCGCTCCGGGTGCAAACAGGCTGGTGGCCGGAGTTTCGTATCCATAGGTCAGGCCCTTGGTGATTTCTTCCTTATTGACAGCGTATGCAATCGCCTGGCGAACCTTAAGATCGCTCAAAATTTCGCTGGACGCATTCAGAACCAGGTTCCGGGTCAGTGTATTTCCATCATTGATTGCGCCCTCGATCCCATCCAGAGAAAGAGCCTGATTATAGTCATCATAGCTGAGAAGGTCAGCACCGTAAATCAGGTCAACCTCACCAGTCTGTAATGCCTGAAGTCTGGAAGATGCCTCCGGGATATACTTTATGACAACTTCATCATAGTAAGGAGCTTCGCCCCAATAGTTTTCATTTCTGACAAAACGGGTGCAGTCACCGGAAATCATTTCTTCGCGGATGTATGGACCAGTGCCGACAACATCTGTGAATGTCTGGAAGTTTTCAGCTTCAAACACATTCGGGGACATCATACCAGCAACATTCTGGAAGCAGAAGTCATTGATATAAGAGAAGCAAGGGGCAGCATAATGAACGGCCACCGTGTATTCGTCAACAACCTCTACGCTTTCAATGTTGTAAATGCCCTTGATACCGCTAAAATTAGGGTTGGAACGGTCAAAGTCCAGAATTTCCTTTACGCTTTCCGCATTAAAAGCGGCTCCATCTGTAAAAGCAACATCCTGACGGAGCTTAAAGGTAAGGACAGTATTTGTCTCATCCCATCCCCATTCCTCGGCCAGTTCGGGAACAATTTTCCCGTCCTCATAGGCGACTAAAGTCTCATAGACCAGGCCACAGGCAATATTGTTTTCCTTGTTCATGGTCAGTGTCGTAAGGCTGTCCAATTCCTTAGCCGTGACGATCGTCAGTACCTTCGCTTCGTTTTCACCGCCAGTCTGCGTCTGATCGGAGGTATCATTCTGACCACAGCCGACCATAGACAGAAGCATACTCACGCCCAATGCAGCGGCGAGAAGTTTCTTGTAAATCTGTTTCATGTTATCCTTGTCCTTTCTGGTTTGATAATTGATCTATCAGATAGCCTTGCTCGGCGATCCGTCCCTCCCGCATGATGATAATCCGATTTGCAATACGCATTGCGTCCTTTCTGCTATGCGTAATGAAAATGCAGGAGCTGCCGGATAGCTTCACAAAGTTCTCTACTAAAGTAAGTACGGCATCCGCCGAAATCAGGTCAAGCCCGCTGGTCACTTCATCCATGATTAAGTAATCAGGTTCCACGGCAATCGCCCGAAGCAAAGAGAGCCGCCTCTGTTCGCCGCCCGAAAGCTGACGGACAGGCGTTTCCAAAAGCCCATAATCCATGTGTACGGCATCCATCAAATCTAAAATATGTTTTTTTCTTTCGGCTCTTTTCTTATCAGTTAAGTTCACCAGTGCTTCTTCCACATTTGCGTATGCGGACCTGGCAGGATTTAAAGTGCCGGAAGAATCCTGAAAGACCGCCTGTATTTTTTTACGATGCTGTTTCCATGTTCGATAATTCCAACAGGTTATATCTTCACCATCCAGTAATATTTTGCCAGAAGTTGGTTTCTCAATGCCGATCAGAAGTCTTGCCAGCGTGCTTTTTCCCGATCCGCTTTCTCCCTCAATAGCAAGGCTTTCACCTTTACAAAGGTGGAGGTTGATGTCCGAAAGCGCATTAAAATCTCCCTGGTTCACATTATGATATACCTGATTTACATTCTGGATTACAATTTCTCCCATTTCCATTCACCCCGACTTTCCCTATGGCTCAACGCGGAAAATTGTTTCATCCAGTCTGTCTGCGGACTTGACAAGAGTTTATCCATCGTTCCATGCTCAATAATTTTTCCGGCTCCCAGAACATAAACGTTCTGACATAAGTTTTTAAGTGCGGCCACATCATGGGATACAAATAATATGCCTTTGTCCTTCATTTGCTCCTGCATGATGAGAAGCAATAAATCCCTGTTTTCTTCATCCAATGCAGCGGTTGGTTCATCGGCTAAAACATAATCCGGCGACATTCCCAATAAGATTGCCGCAGCTACTCGTTGTAGCATTCCGCCTGATAGTTCAGACGGATACGCACCCAAAATCCGATCCGTGTCTTTTAGATTTACGGAAACCAGTTTCTCTTTCGCCAGGTCAGTTGCTTCACTTGTATTCAAATGCAAACGATTGACAAAGGTTTCCCGCATCTGATAACCGATTTTTAATCGGCTGTCAAAAGCCGTCATAGGGTTCTGGGGGATAAATCCAAGCTTCTTCCCACAAAGCTCACGATGTGACTTGCGGGAAAGATGTGATAAATCTATATCGTCCAACAAAATTTTCCCGGCATCAATATGACAGCTTGTGTGAAGCATCCCCAAAATGCTCCGCAGCAAAGTTGTTTTTCCAGAGCCGCTTTTACCCGTAAGTCCAATCACACGGCCTGCAGGAATTTCCATAGATATGTCTTTCAGAAGGTAGCGGCCTGACCGTTCCTTGACATCTAACTGTTCAATTTTTAACATCACTCTGCCTCCTTCGTTGTCAACTGCCTGCCAATGACGTTAAAGCAGAGTGTCGATAAAATTACCGCCCCTATTGGATAGAGAATCATGGTCGGGTGAAGAACCAAAGCACCCCTTGCGTCTAAAATCATACTTCCCCAATCTACTACATTATCACCAAGCCCTAATCCAATAAAGGAAAATCCGGTAATAGCCAGAATCATATCCGCACAGGAAAGGCACAGAAAGCGAATCATTTCGGCAATCAAATTCGGGAAAATATGAATCAGCATGATTCTGAGCTTTGAAGCGCCGGAAGCGATTGCACACATGACATAGGCTTTTCCCATTTCCATGTCGGTACGGGTACGAACCAGTTTTATGTATCTCAAAATGTAAGACACAGTGAGCGCGACAAGAGTAGTTTTCGCTCCGCTGCCCCAGGCTCCAATAAACACAATTAAATACGCAATCGGGGGGATGGCTGTAACAGCGTTAATCAGGCCATCAATAAGTGCATTTTCTTTCATAACGGCCCGGCTTGTCACCATTCCGATAACAGTGCCAAGCAGAAAAACAATAAGAGAGCCTCCTAATACAATCCCCAGCGTTGTCCAGCCACCATAAAGAATCCGTGACAGAATGCAGCGCCCTAAAGCATCCGTACCAAACGGATATTCTGCGCTGGGATCAGCATATCTCTCCAACAAGTTTGATTTCATTGGATCGTTGGGTGCAAATAAAAATCCGGCAAAAAAGAAAATAATCACAAGGGTTGGAATGAAAATCGCACACCATTTCCGAAAACGCTTCGTTTTCATTTACGCCACCCCCTTTTTACGCCCGATTGCCCACTGCACCAAGTCAGCGGCAATGTTGCAAAGAGCAATCGCCAGCGCCAGAAAAAACACCTCGGCGTGTATCATGGGAGTATCGCGATCAAGCACATGGTTTACAATCAGATAACCAAATCCCGGAATTGAAAAAATGGATTCAATCACCGTTGCGTTAGCCAGTGCCAAACCAATGCTTTGTAAAAAGTTTGGAACTAAACCCATCGCTGCCCGCGGAAAAAAATGGCACAGCAAAAGCCTTTTTTCCGAAAGCCCACGGCAACGGGCATAAAATGCGTAATCCTCGTTGCTTTCATGCTCCAGAGCATCCATCAGAAGCGGCGTATAGAAAGAAGCCCCGAATACGCCAATACAGATTGCCGGAGATATGTAGCTGAGTAGGGTTGTATTTCCTGCCACAGAAATTAAGGACTTTTGAACAGCAAAATAATCCAGATAAACGGTTGCCAAATAGAAAGAGGGTATGGACACACCCAAAATGCACAAAAGCCTGACTGCCTTTTTCGGAAGTTTCCAGGGAAGTAAAAAGGCAATACAACTAACGATTACAATGAAAACAACCTGAAAGATAGATGCCAGAGCTACAATTCCAAGCGTTTTCGGAAAGGCTGTGGCAATATCCGTCCAAACATCATGTCCATTTGCCAAAGAAACGCCTAAATCAAAATGCAGTAAGTCCCATACCCAACGGCCATACTGGACAAGCAATGGTTTATCAAACCCCAACTGAATCCGAATCTTTTCAATCTGTTCCGCTGTGGGGTTTCCGATCATCCTCTTTGCATAAGCTGTGGCTGGATCAACGGATGACAGTCTCATCAGCAAGAAAGACAGTAGAGTTACAAACAATAAAGTAAATATCAGCTCAACCAGTTTCCGTAGGATATATTTTCTCATATCCCGTTTCATAATACCGACTCCTTTGAGAGTTAGAGGAGGCTAACCTCTATGTAAAAAGAAAGAGCGTCTGCACGACGCTCTTAAATCATCTGCTCGCACAGATGATAGTATATTGTATCTGCTATTTTGCCGCCACTCTAAAAAGACCAAACATCCCCTATTTGGACAACTTTTTTCGGAACTCGGAAGGCAGTTCTCCAAATTCCTTTTTGAATACCTCGGAAAATTTACTGGGATTATCATATCCCATTTTAGCCGCAATTTCTGTTATGCTGTCAGAAGTATCCCGAAGCAAGATCGTAGCAGCCTGCATACGATAGGATTTCATATAAGCATAAATAGAACACCCATAAACGCCCTTAAAGCAAACCTTCATTGAGGTAAGAGGAATTTCAAATTTTTCTGATAACTCCTGCAAAGTATAATGGTTGCGAAGATCAGCTGTCATATATTCCTGCATTTTCTTTATTGTTTGTACTTGATTTCTTGCAAAATATCTTCGTTCTTCCTGGTAATCCTGAAGCGAAACCTGATTCAGAAACATCAGCAATTCCAACACTTTCACCTTCAAATAGTAAGCGATCATCCGAGGCTCTACCCGATAAAGTTCCGAAAAAATATGTTCGATTTCGCTTTGAGTTCTTAATACAATGCAGGTATCATTCTTGCAAAACTTATCTGCAATCGAAAAGACATCTATATTCAGACCTCCAATCACACTTTCTATCCGTTTCATAGTTTGATCTGCCGTAGGCAGATCAATGGTAATAGAAATGCCGTGATAATGCGACAACGGAAAGTAAGTTGATGTAGTTTCGTTTGTCAGGCGGTTAATTGCAAGATCGCCAGCACCGACATACTGATAATCTCCATTAGCAAATTCGCATTCAAAACGTCCCTCCCGGCAATGATTGATTTCAAGTACATCAGAGTGCGGAAGCTTGTTTTGATTCTGTCCATCGCTCATGTGAAAATCATTATAGAATAATTCAATACCCGGAAGAATTTCATAACGAGTGATAACACCCTCTCCAGTTACATTTTTCATTCTGTAAATGGAGCAGCCATCTTCGCTGACAATTTTTTGAATTTCCGGGTCAAAAAAGTCTGTAAATTGCTGTTCGCTCATTTGTATTTCCTCCTGGGGTTAGCATAGGCAAACCACAGTTAGTATAGCATCTTTTCATGGCCGCAGTCCATAGATATTTTTTGAATTTTGAAGTATGCGTGTTGATTCTCGATTCTTACGCATTTGGACACACAGGATTATTGTCCTCTTACCGCATTCTATATCATTCTCGTTTGGCAACGAACTAAAAGCTGAAATCTGCAATTCATCCTCATAGTTCAATTAGTAGCCGGAAACGCCATAATCATGGAGCAACCATGTTATCAAAAAAGAATCAGCATAATCAGTCCTGTTCTCAAGCACAATAAGGTTATTCCTTTGTGCAAATCGGAACGATAAAATATATTTGAGGTGAACGATTATGCCGATTGATGATTTAACTGCTTTAGGGCAAAAAATGC
>OJNO01001051.1_pt1 | contig 10241 bp, 9 predicted proteins | sample 1597761 | NCBI WGS metagenome assembly OJNO01 (sample SAMN00265071, study PRJEB22529) | human gut metagenome
CAGAATACACAGCATAAAGCGCTCGGCTGTCTCCAAGCGTTCAAATGCCTGGGCAAGAGCTGCCGCAGGCGAAAGTACACGTGCTTTTTAAGCGTGATCTTCTGAAGAAAGGATGTCTGTATGTTTTCACTTTTTATTGATACCATAAAGGATCTGGCAGCACAGTCAGGTCTTGCCGTTCTTGGCTGGCAGAATGTGGTAATGATACTTATTTCATTTGTGTTCATGTACCTTGCCATCAGGCACAAGTTCGAGCCACTGCTGCTGCTCCCCATTGCATTCGGTATGCTCCTTACAAACCTTCCCAACACAGGTCTTTATCACCCCGAGCTGTGGAATATCGACGCAGGCCACGAGCTGAATTTCGGCGATATACTTCATAACGGCGGATTGCTTGATATGCTGTATCTGGGCGTTAAGCTGCAGATATATCCTGCGCTTATTTTCCTCGGCATCGGATGTATGACCGACTTTGCTCCCCTTATCGCAAACCCCAAGAGCTTCCTTCTGGGAGCTGCTGCGCAGTTTGGTATCTTCGCAGCATACTTCGGAGCAATCTGGCTGGGATTCAACGACAAGGCAGCTGCAGCAATCTCCATCATCGGTGGTGCTGACGGCCCTACCTCCATCTTCCTTGCTGGTAAGCTGGGACAGACGGCAATCCTGGGACCTATCGCGGTGGCAGCATATTCCTATATGTCACTGGTTCCCATTATCCAGCCCCCTATTATGAAGCTTCTCACTACTGAGAAAGAGAGAAAGATCAAGATGGGTCAGCTTCGTCCCGTATCCAAGCTGGAGAAGATCCTGTTCCCCATCGTTGTTACCATCGTTGTATGTCTGATCCTTCCCACCACAGCTCCTCTGGTAGGTATGCTGATGTTAGGTAACCTGTTCCGTGAGTCCGGCGTTGTTCGTCAGCTGACTGAGACAGCATCCAATGCTCTGATGTACATCGTAGTTATTTTGTTAGGTACTTCCGTAGGTGCTACCACCAGTGCAGAAGCATTCCTGAATGCTGATACACTGAAGATCGTAGCTCTGGGTCTGATCGCCTTCATGTTCGGTACCGCTGCAGGTGTTCTGTTCGGTAAACTGATGTGCGTAATGTCCGGCGGCAAGATCAATCCTCTGATCGGTTCCGCAGGTGTGTCTGCAGTTCCTATGGCAGCCCGTGTATCCCAGAAGGTTGGTGCAGAATCCGATCCTACCAACTTCCTGCTCATGCATGCTATGGGTCCTAACGTAGCAGGCGTTATCGGTACTGCCGTAGCAGCCGGTACATTCATGGCTATCTTCGGTGTATTTTAAAGCGATGCACGATGAAATAAGTCCGAAGGACTTATGAATGGCATCGCGTCATACTAACTATAGAAAATATTATTATGGAGGATATTCGTAATGTCAGAAATTGAAAAGAAACCGATTAAGATTACGGAAACTGTTTTACGTGATGCACATCAGTCTCTGATCGCTACCAGAATGCCGACCGAATTCATGCTTCCTATCGTAGATAAGATGGATAAAGTTGGTTATCATTCCGTAGAGTGCTGGGGCGGTGCTACCTTTGATGCATCCCTTCGTTTCCTGAAGGAAGATCCCTGGGACAGACTGAGAAAGCTGCGTGACGGCTTCAAGAACACCAAGTTACAGATGCTGTTCCGTGGACAGAACATTTTAGGTTACAGACCTTATGCAGATGATGTGGTAGATTACTTCGTACAGAAGTCTATCTCCAACGGTATTGATATCATTCGTATTTTCGACTGTCTGAATGACCTGCGCAACTTACAGGAAGCAGTAAATGCTACCAATAAATTCAAGGCACAGGAAGGCAGAGGTGAAGCACAGGTTGCTCTGGCTTACACTCTGGGTGATGCTTACACTCTGGAGTACTGGACCAGCATGGCCAAGAAGATCGAAGAGATGGGTGCAGATTCCATCTGTATCAAGGATATGGCCGGTCTGTTAGTACCTTACAAGGCTGCTGAACTGATCAAGGCGATGAAGGAAGTTACCAAGCTCCCCATCCAGTTGCATACTCACTATACTTCCGGTGTTGCAAGCATGACCTACCTGAAGGCAGTAGAGGCCGGTGTTGATGTGATCGATACCGCTATGAGCCCCTTCGCTATGGGTACTTCACAGCCTGCTACCGAGGTTATGGTTGAGACCTTCAAGGGAACCCCTTACGATACCGGTCTGGATCAGAACCTGTTGGCTGAGATCGCTGATTACTTCAGACCTTACAGAGATGAGTGCCTGGCTAACGGCCTGCTGAATCCCAAGGTTATGGGTGTTGATATCAAGACTCTGCTGTACCAGGTACCCGGCGGTATGCTTTCCAACATGGTGAGCCAGCTGAAGGAGCAGAATGCAGAAGACAGATACTACGATGTGCTGAAGGAGATCCCCAAGGTTCGTAAGGATCTGGGTGAGCCCCCTCTGGTTACCCCTTCTTCTCAGATCGTTGGTACTCAGGCAGTCTTCAACGTACTGCTTGGTGAGCGTTACAAGATGGCTACCAAGGAGACCAAGGCAGTGCTTCGTGGTGAGTACGGCCAGACCGTTAAGCCCATGAGCCAGGAAGTTATCGACAAGGTTATCCCCGGTGAGGAGAGAATTACCTGCCGTTACGCTGATCTGCTCGACAATGAGATGGATAAGCTGGAAGGCGAAATGAAGGAATGGAAACAGCAGGATGAGGACGTATTAAGCTACGCTCTGTTCCCTCAGGTTGCTACCGACTTCTTCAAGTATCGTCAGGCACAGCAGGAAAAGGTTGATATGACCCAGGCTGACACCAAAAACGGTGCATACCCTGTCTAAATAATTTTTCAATAAAGACACCGCACGGCTGCTTGCAGCCAGTGCGGTGTCTTTATTAGAAAAACAAAACCACATGAGCAAGTAGGGCGATAGCCCGGATTGCGAATGTGGTTTTGCAGTTTCGGGAGTGCGAAGCACGGAGAAACTGTTATTTAGACAAAGAACCAGCGAAGCAAGTAGGGCGATAGCCCGGATTGCGAATGAGTTATTTACATATTGACAAACCACCTCTTCACCCACTAAAATAACAAGTGTTATAGAAGAACACATTGTTTGCTGTAAATGCAGCGGAATGAGAGGGATTATGGCTCGTAAAGAGATGATCACGATTGATAAAATCCTGGATACGGCATTTGCCATGACAAGGGAAGAGGGATTTGCCAATGTGACAGCCAGAAAGGTAGCAGCGAAAGCAGGGTGCTCCACACAGCCTATTTTCAGGGTATATAAGAATATGGAAGAGCTGTGGGATGCGGTCTATGAGAGAGCTACAGCTTATTTTCTGGATTATTACAGCCTGTATCCCCGCACCGGGAAGACACCTTTTGCCAACTTAGGAATGGCATACATAGCTTTTGCACGGGAAGAAAGACACCTGTTTGAACTTCTGTTTGTATCCGGTGACCAGGGCAGTAAGCATAAGACGAAAAGCATGTATGAGATCTTGAACGGTGATGCCGGAAATGTAGTCTATGAGATCAATCTGGCGAGAGTGGCCGGATGCCCGGACCCCGGAGATCTGTTTATGAAAATGTGGATTTTTATCCATGGAGCCGCCTGCATGTCTCTGACCGGAGATTATGATCTGACAGACTTACAGACAATGCAGCTATTAGAGCATTCCTATTACGCTTTTTACAATGAGACAACGCGAGGTTAAGAACCGTGGCAGAATATGATGTTTTTACCCGGATAAATGAACACTATGCGAAGATGAGCAAGGGGCATAAAGCCATTGCGGACTATATATCGGAACATTTTGACCAGGCGGTATTCATGACGGCAGCTAAATTAGGAGAAACACTGGGAATCAGTGAATCTACCGTGGTTCGTTTTGCCGCAGGGATCGGTTATGATGGGTACCCGAAATTTCAGAAGGCATTGGAAAGCTGTGTACAGGGTAAACTAAATGGTATCCAGAAAATGGATGCAAAATATGGAAGAAGTTCCCAGTCGGAGATCCTGACCTCCGTACTCAGCGCAGATATCGAAAAGATCCAGGATACCATAGACAATCTGGATCCGGCGGCCTTTGAATCCGCCGTTGCCACGATTCTGGAGGCAGAGACCATTTATATCATGGGACTTCGCAGCAATGAGCCGCTGGCAGCGTTTCTGCATTTTTACCTGAATATGATCCGGGGCAAAGTCTTTTTGCTGAATACCACCAGTGTCAGTGAGACTTTTGAACAGATGATCCATATTGGCCCGAAGGACTGCTTCATCGGTATCAGTTTTCCCAGATACTCCATGCGGACGTTAAAGGCCATGGAGTTTGCCAATGACCGGAATGCCAAGGTGATCGCTATTACCGACAGCATCCATTCCCCCATGAATCTGTATTCTTCCTGCAATCTGCTGGCCAGAAGCGACATGGTGTCGGTGGTGGATTCTCTGGTGGCACCTTTAAGCGTGATCAATGCGCTGGTAGTGGCATTGTGCCTGAAATGTCCGGAGCAGGTGCGTAAAAATCTGGAGACACTGGAAGAGACCTGGAATAATTATCAGGTATATCTGAATGATGAGATCGACTTTATAGATGATGAACCGATGCTGGACTATTCCCTGCGGCGCAAGGAAAAATGATGGACGGACAGATCGGCAAAAGAGGATAGAAATGAGTAAGGTGATTGTGATCGGTGGCGGTGCTGCCGGCATGATGGCTGCCATTGCGGCAGCGCAAAAAGGGCATAAGGTAATACTTCTGGAAAAGAACGAAAAGCTGGGGAAAAAACTGTTCATCACTGGAAAAGGCCGTTGCAATGTGACAAACGCGGCGGACATGGATGTCTTATTTCAGAATATTTGTACCAATGAAAAGTTTCTGTACAGTGCTTTTTACGGCTTTGACAATACACGGGTATGCGATCTGCTGGAGCAGGCAGGCTGCCCGTTGAAAACGGAGCGGGGAGACCGGGTATTTCCGGTATCCGATCATTCTTCGGACGTGATCGCCGCCCTCCAGAGAGAACTTCGCAAATATCAGGTGGATGTTCATCTGCATACCGAGGTGAAAAAGATCCTAACGAAGGAAACGGATGGCAATCCTGTTTTCTGTGGCGTGGAATGTGCAGACCATGAGAAAATCGCGGCGGATGACTGCATTGTCTGTACTGGAGGCTGTTCCTATGCCAGCACCGGATCCACGGGGGACGGGTATCGTTTCGCGGAAGAGACAGGGCATAAGGTGACGGAGAGGAAACCGGCATTGGTGCCTTTGGAGATCCGGGAAAACTGGTGCAGGGAACTGATGGGCCTTTCCTTAAAAAATGTGGAGATCCGGATGCAGTGCGGGAAAAAGACCTGGTATGAAGGGTTCGGCGAGATGCTGTTTACCCATTTTGGCGTCAGCGGCCCCCTGATCCTGTCAGCCAGCAGTTTTTATTCAAAAAATTTTTCGAAGCGTAAAGGCAGCGATGAGGTAAAGCTTTTCTTAGATCTGAAACCTGCGTTGACACCGGAACAGCTGGACAAGCGTTTACTTCGGGATTTTGAGGAAGCAAAGAACAAACAATTTAAAAATGCGCTGGACCACCTGTTCCCTGCAAAGCTGATTCCTGTTATGATAGAGTTGTCCGACATTTCCCCGGAGAAGAAAGTGAACGAGATCAGCCGGGAAGAGAGAAAAGCTTTCGGCTCATTGATCAAGGAACTACCCATGACGGTGACGGGGACGAGATCTTTTGCGGAAGCAATCATCACTCAGGGGGGAATCTCGGTAAAGGATATCAATCCTTCCACCATGGAATCCAAACGTGTACGGCATTTGTATTTTGCAGGGGAAGTATTGGATCTGGATGCCATGACCGGGGGCTTTAATTTGCAGATCGCCTGGTCTACGGGACATCTGGCGGGGGACAGCATACAATAAATTCGCGCACAAAAAAGTCCGGAGAGAGATTTTACGAATGAAAACCGGAAGATTTGTGAAAAAATAATAATTAATAGAAATCAATTATAATTAATAGAAATAAAGAAAAGAGGACTAGACTATGAGTTTTAATGTAGCAATCGACGGCCCGGCAGGTGCCGGAAAAAGTACCATTGCAAGAGCTGTGGCAAAGAAAAAAGGATTTATCTATGTGGACACCGGAGCAATGTATCGTGCCATGGCACTGTTTATGTTAAGAGAGGGCGTGGAACCCACGGATGCAGCGACCATCGCCGATAAATGCAAGGAGGCGGATATCACCATTCAGTATGTGGACGGTGAGCAGGTCGTTTTATTAAACGGAGAGAATGTTAATGCTTATCTGCGTACCGAAGAAGTCGGCAATATGGCATCCAATACCAGTGCACAACCCGCAGTACGCACCAAGCTGGTAGAACTTCAGCAGGCACTTGCAGCTAAAAGCGATGTGATCATGGACGGCCGTGACATCGGTACAGTGGTTCTTCCGAATGCTCAGGTGAAGATCTATCTGACCGCCAGCAGTATGGTGAGAGCCAGGAGAAGATATGATGAACTGACCGCCAAGGGAGAGACCTGTGATCTGGAGAAGATCCGTCAGGATATCGAAGACAGAGACTATAGAGATATGCACAGAGAGACTTCTCCGTTAAAACAGGCGGACGATGCGGTGCTGGTGGATACTTCCGATATGACGATCGAGCAGGTCATCGACCGGATCGTGGAACTGATCGGTTAAACAGGAGATCTGATATGGAAGTAAGACTGGCAGACTGCGCGGGCTTTTGCTTCGGCGTAAAGCGTGCTGTAGATACTGTGTATGAACAATTAAAAAACGGGAAGACTATCTATACCTATGGTCCCATCGTGCATAACGAGGAAGTGGTCCGGGAACTGGCGGAAAAAGGAGTAAGAGTTCTGGAAAGCAAAGAAGAACTAAAAAGCCTGAAAGCCGGGGAGAATATTCCCACTGTGATCATTCGTGCCCACGGAGTGGCAAAAGAAATCTATGATATCATGGAAGCGAATGGTCTGGAGTGCATTGATGCCACCTGCCCCTTTGTGAAAAAGATCCATCGTATCGTGGAACAAAAAAGCACAGAAGGGTATCATGTGATCGTCGTGGGGGACCCGAAACATCCGGAAGTAGAGGGTATCGTCGGCTGGTGTCAGGGCCCGGTAACCGTTCTGGAAACTCCCGAACAGGCAGAAAATTTTGTGAAAACAGAAGGCGAAAAGCTTTGTATTGTGTCTCAGACGACATATAACTACAATAAATTTCAATATATAGTTGAAATTTTTGAAAAAAAAGGTTACAATGATAGTGTTGTGAACACTATCTGTAATGCTACAGAAGAGCGACAGCGATCGGCAAAGACCATTGCAGCGGATGCTGACGTTATGATTGTAATAGGAGGGAAGCACAGTTCTAATAGCAGAAAACTTTACGAAATCTGCCAAAGGGAATGTGTGCACACCTATTTTATACAGACACTGGATGACTTGCATTTAGATCTACCTAAAGCTGTTCGACTAGTGGGTATTACCGCGGGGGCTTCCACCCCAAATAAATTAATTGAGGAGGTTCAAAATTATGTCAGAATTAACTTTTGAACAAATGCTGGAAGAATCATTAAAGACAATACATGCAGGAGAGGTAGTCGAAGGTACAGTCATCGATGTGAAACCGGAAGAGATCATTCTGAACATCGGATATAAATCTGACGGTATTCTTACCAAGAACGAATATACCAACGACTCCAGCGTGGATCTTACCACAGTTGCCAAGGTTGGTGACACCATGGAAGTCAAGGTCCTGAAAGTAAATGACGGTGAGGGTCAGGTTCTCCTTACCTACAAGCGTCTTGCTGCAGACAGAGGCAACAAGAGAATCGAAGAAGCATTTAACAATCACGAAGTACTTAAGGCAACCGTATCCCAGGTACTGGACGGTGGTTTAAGTGTAATTGTGGACGAAGTAAGAATCTTCATCCCCGCAAGCCTGGTATCCGATACTTATGAGAAGGATCTGACCAAGTATGCAGGACAGGAGATTGAATTCGTGATCAGCGAGTACAATCCCAAGAGAAGAAGATACATTGGTGACCGCAAACAGCTGATCGTAGCCAAGAAGGCTGAGCTGCAGAAGGAACTCTTTGAGAAGATCAAAGAAGGCGATATCGTAGAAGGTGTTGTTAAGAACGTAACTGATTTCGGCGCATTTATCGATCTTGGCGGCGCAGACGGACTGCTTCACATCTCCGAGATGTCCTGGGGCAGAGTTGAACATCCCAAGAAGGTATTCAAGGTTGGCGATAAGCTGAAAGTCCTGATCAAAGAGATCAACGGCAATAAGATCGCACTGTCTCTGAAATTCGATGATGCTAACCCCTGGAAGGATGCTGCACAGAAGTATGCAGTCGGCAATGTAGTAACCGGTAAGGTTGCAAGAATGACCGACTTTGGTGCTTTCGTAGAATTAGAGCCCGGTGTAGATGCTCTGCTTCATGTATCCCAGATCGCAAAGGAGCACATTGAGAAACCTTCCGATGTACTGAGCGTTGGCGATGAAGTTACAGCTAAGGTTGTAGATTTCAATGAGGCTGATCACAAGATCTCCTTGAGCGTAAAGGCTCTGACAGCTCCCGAACCTGCAGAGGCAGAGGAAGAGTCTGATGCAGATGTCGTATCTGTAGATATCGATGCTGTGATCGCTGCAGAGGCTGAGGATACTGAGGAATAATTAACAGCTGGGTGGTTGATATTCATGATATATGATTATGAGTATTTTAAAAAGGAGATTTATTCTCTGACTACGATCGATCTGAATGCTTATAAAGAGAAGCAGATGAAGCGGCGTATCGATACTCTGATCGCAAAACACAAGATCGTAGGATATGATAAGTATGTACAGGCACTGAAGACGGATAGAGAACTTTTCGAGGAATTTGTAGGGTATATTACCATCAATGTATCGGAGTTCTATCGTAATCCCGAACAGTGGAAATATCTGGATGAGACAGTTATCCCGGAACTGATTCAGCGTTTTGGTAAGAATTTAAAAATCTGGAGCGCTGCCTGTTCTACGGGAGATGAGCCGTACTCACTGGTTATGGCTTTGTCACGGCATGTTCCGTTACAACAGATCCATATCTATGCTACTGATCTGGACAAGCAGGTGATTGCAAAGGCAAAGACCGGATTGTACAATGAGAAGAGCATAGAAGGTGTACCGGAAGATCTAAAGAAGAAATATTTCACGAAGATCGGTCCCTCTTATAAGATTGCGGATGAGATTAAGGCAAGAGTTGATTTTCATCAACATAATCTGTTGAAGGATGCTTATCCGACAGAATATCATCTGATCGTGTGCAGAAATGTTCTGATCTATTTTACAGAGGAAGCAAAAGATGAAGTATTCCGAAAGTATTATCATTCCCTGGCAAAGGGTGGAATGCTTTTTATCGGAAGTACGGAACAGATCATGAATTATCGTGAGATAGGATTTGAGAGAAAAAGTTCTTTTTATTATGTCAAACCCTTATAGGTTTATAGGAAGAAAAAAGGAAAGCGGTCAGCTTTCCTTTTTTTAATATGTGGCGGCAATCATGGACAGGACATGATTGGCATAACGGGAAAAACCTTCACGGTTCTTCTTCATTTCATCTGTAAGTTCAAAAAATAATTCCTTGCTCTTATAATCTCTCTTGAAGAAAGGTGTAAATAAAATATCCCACTGGGGAAGATAACAGGAAAACTTCCTGGTATAGCAATTCGCTGCGGAAGCCTGGAGTCTGTGTTCCTTATCAACAAAACCAGCTACGGATTTATGAAGTGCCACATCTTCGGTAGGAAGATAATAATAATCCTTGTAGTTCGAATAGAAATATTTTAATTCTTCTTCATAGATCGGAACCTTAAGAGTAGCAGATTCTCCCTCGCCGCGGAAGTAACAATTACCGGCAGAGGCAGTAATAGGTTTGGGCAGCGGTGTAGGAATCTGCAGTGTGATCAGCAGCTCTTTTCGCTGTGCCCCATGCATATCTTTGTAATAATTGGCCTGTACCTTTTTGGCTTTGACACAGTTCTCGTTAAACAGATCATAGTATGCGAGAATCGGAAGAACTTCCAACATCCCTTTTAAATCGTCCGCATTGTGAAGGAATAAAGCCTTTTCGGTGAATTCGGAAGGATTCTTGACATAGTCGTGATATAATCCGATCAATTCACCACCGGAAAAGACATCCGTACGGGCGATTCCAAGGTATTGCTCCAGAGGTTT
>OJNO01001052.1_pt1 | contig 10235 bp, 10 predicted proteins | sample 1597761 | NCBI WGS metagenome assembly OJNO01 (sample SAMN00265071, study PRJEB22529) | human gut metagenome
CCGCGCTTTTCAGATTTTGGGTGTTTCCCGACTGCACATTTCTTGACATTTCCACACCGGTTTCATAAGATCCCTCCCAAAATTGGTGCTTTCTCCATAGCGTATGCGTGCGTGGCTGTCCCCGCTTCCCGCCCTTCCCAAATTTTGTTTGTAAGGCAGCAACGTTCCGTCATTCAGGAATGAAAAAAGCTCTGTTTGGGATTCCCAAACAGAGCCTTTTTATGCACTTTCTTACGCCGTGAAGATCTTGTCCTCCGCTCTGCGCGTGTAGTCGCGTTCGAGCATCGCGCGGTGCGAGAGGAATGCGGGATCATCGAAATACTTCGCACCCATCGGGCAGTTGCGCACGCAGGAGTGGCATTTGATGCACACGCCCACGACCTCGGTGACATCATCGGGATTGATCGAGCCCATCGGGCAGAGTGAGGCGCACACACCGCAGTGAATGCACTTCTCAAGATCAGTCTTGGGCTTCGCCTTCAGAAACACCTTCGGTTCGCCATCGAGGCCCAGCGGGCGGTAATACGGCGCGTCGGCGTCACCGTCGACCGTGACGGGCGCGGGATACTCGGTCATCCGCACGATGCGGCCCACGACCGCGGAGCCGAGCTTTGCAAGCTCCGCCATATCGTCGGAATCGGGTCTGCCGTTGGCAAGCGCGTCGGTAAAGGCGTGGCGGCAGGCAAAGGCGCCCGCGCCGATGGTGTGGAAGCCGTCCCCTTCGAGGCAGGCGCAGAGCTCGGCAAGCGAATTATCAAAACTGCGGTTGCCGAACGTCACGACCGGCACGGCGAGCGCGCCGTTTCCGTGAAAGCCGGACTTCACAAAGTCGAGCAGCTTATTTGGAAGCTTGCCCGCGTAGGTTGGCATACCGAATACGACAAGGTCGCCCGCGGCAAACTCATACGCTTCCTCGCGCGCGGCGGGCAGCGTGAAATCGCGCACCTCGAGCGGCACGTCGAAGCTGACGGCAAGGGCATTTGCAAGCGTGGTGGTCACCTTTCTGGTGTTGCCGGTGGCGCTGAAATAGACTGCGTAGACCTGAGTGATGTTCATGGGAATCGGCCTTCTTTCTTTATTGTTCGGGGCGCTGCCCGGCTTTACAGGGAAAAATCCTCGGACGTGTACTTGTCGTTCAGCGTGGCGGGACGGGGCGGCACACGCTTGAGCGGATCATAGCAAAAGTGACGGCAGTGGTCGGCAGAGTCGACCACGCCGCGGCGGGAGCAGATGACCTGCCCTTCGTTGATGACAGATCCGCTCTTGCAGTAGGCGCAGTGCTTTTCAATGTCCTTGCGGAACAGATGGAACATGGTCTCCCTCCCCTTTCTTTTACAGGCTGCGGACGACGAGCTTGCCGTCCTCCATCGACGCATGGATCTGCGTGACGGGGTGCTCGTAGGAGTCGATGATCTGCGCGGCCATGACGTCTTCGAGCTCTTTCTGAATGGTGCGGCGCAGATTGCGCGCGCCGTAGGTCGCGGAGTAGGACTTCTTGACGAGGTAGTCCTCAACATCCTCGTCCCACGTAAAGTGCAGGCCCTTGTCCTCAAGGCTCTTTTGCAGCTCATCGAGCATGATGTGGGCGATGCCGGCGAAGTTCTTCTCATCAAGGCGGTTGAAACAGATGACCTCGTCCACACGGTTCAGGAATTCGGGGCGCAGGAACTCGCCGAGCGCCTTCATAGCGCGGTCGCGGTTCTGCTCGTTCACCGTGTGACCGAAGCCGACAGTGCCCTCCTTGCGCTCGCTGCCCGCGTTGGACGTCATCACGATGACGGTGTTTTCAAAATTGACCTTGCGGCCGTGGGAGTCGGTGATCTCGCCGTCGTCGAGAATTTGCAGCAGGACGTTCATCACGTCGGGATGCGCCTTTTCGATCTCGTCGAAAAGGATGACGGCGTAGGGCTTGCGGCGAATCTTTTCGGTCAGCTGGCCGGCTTCATCATAGCCGACATAGCCCGGGGGCGAGCCGACGATGCGGGAGACCGAGTGCTTTTCCATAAACTCGGACATGTCGAGGCGGATCAGCGCATCGGGCGAGTTGAAGAGGTCCTGCGCCAGCTGCTTGACAAGCTCGGTCTTGCCGACGCCCGTGGGGCCGACAAAGATGAAGCTCACCGGCTTATGCTTGGGCGAAATGCCCACGCGGTTGCGGCGTATCGCCGCGGCGACGGCCTCGATGGCCTCATCTTGGCCGACGATGTGTTCCTTGAGGCGCTTGTCAAGCTCGCTCAGACGGCGGAACTCGTCTTCACGGATACGCGAGGCGGGAATCTTCGTCCAGAGCTCGATCACGCGGGCGAGGTTGTCCATCGTGAGCTGCGGGTCACCCTGCGCGCAGAGCTCGTCGAGCTCGGTCTGCGCCTTGATGGTAAGGCTCTTGAGCTCGGCCAGACGCTCAAAGTCGGGTTCTTCTGCGCCCTGCAAAAGCTCGCGCTCCTTGTCGTAATCCTCGATCTCGCGGCGCAGCTCCATGCGGCGGTTGATGTTCTTGTCGTGCAGATTCAGATCCGAGCACGCCTCGTCGATGAGGTCGATGGCCTTGTCGGGCAGGAAACGGTCGGTGATGTAGCGCTCGGATAGCAGCACTGCCTGACGCAGGATACCCTCGGGAATTTTGACACCGTGGAACTGCTCGTAGTAGTGGGCGATGCCCTTCAAAATTTTGAGCGTGTCCTCCATGTTCGGCTCGTTGACCGTGACCGGCTGGAAGCGGCGCTCGAGCGCGGTGTCCTTTTCAATGTGCTTGCGATACTCGGTGAACGTCGTCGCGCCGATGACCTGAATTTCGCCTCGGGAAAGCGCAGGCTTCAAGATGTTGGCGGCGTTCATGCTGCCCTCGGCGTCGCCCGCGCCAACGATGTTGTGCACTTCGTCGATGACAAGGATGACGTTGCCCATCTTGCGGATCTCCTCGATGAGGCCCTTCATGCGGCTCTCGAACTGGCCGCGGAACTGCGTGCCCGCGACGAGCGCGGTCAGGTCAAGAAGATAGACCTCCTTGCTTCTCAGCTTGAACGGCACGTCGCCCGCGACGATACGCTGGGCGAGGCCCTCGGCAATGGCTGTCTTGCCGACGCCCGGCTCACCGATCAGGCAGGGGTTGTTCTTCTGGCGGCGGTTCAAAATCTGGATGACGCGTTCGATCTCCTCCTCGCGGCCGACGACCGCGTCGAGCTTGCCGTCGCGTGCGCGCTGGGAGAGATTGATGCAGTAGGAGTCGAGGAATTTGTGCTTGCTCCCCTTTTCGACCTTCTTGTTGCTGCGCGGGCTCTGCGTCTGCTCGGCCTCGTTGCCATTTTGTGCGTCGTTCGCAGCGGGATTTCCGCCGAAAAAGCGACTCAGGAACGGGAACGTGGCGGTCTTGCCGTCCTCGTCCTCGTTATCGGCGTCCGGATCGTCGGCGTCGGTCAGACCTTCGAGGTTTTCCACGCCGCCGAAGGCGCCCATCATTTCATTGGAGATATTGTCAAGGTCCTCATCCGTGATGCCCATGCGGCGCATCATCTCGTCCACCTGCGGCAGTCCGAGATTTTTCGCGCACTTGAGGCAAAGTCCTTCGTTGACGTTCTGCCCGTTTTCCTGACGGGTGATGAACACAACGGCGATATTCTTTTTACATCTGGAACAAAGTTGCGGCTGCATAGTATTTCCTCCTTGGGGTAAAGATCAGGGTAACAGCGCGGCGACAAGCCCGCGCGGAGTATGACTCATAAAAAACGATAACAGATACGTGCCCTCGTAGTCGGCAAAGGCCTTGACGCCGAGCTTCGGTGCGACATCGCAGACGAGAAACAGCAAAAGTGCACCCTCGATCAGGCCCAGCGCGCCGCCGCCGATGGTGTTGAGCGCGTTCAGAACTGGCAAGTCTAACACCTTGTCAATGCCTCCCGTCACTAAGCGGAGCAGCAGCGTGAGCACCAAAAAACACAGCACGAACACGAGTGTCCTCACCACGCTGCCGAGCAGCGTCCTTACGGCGGCAAGCGCTGCGTCGCGCGCGGCATTTCGAAGCGACTGACGCACCGCGCCGTCGAAATCGAAGCGCAGCAGCTTTTTGAGAAGGCCTGTCACCGCGAGCGGCGAATCGTCCTGCCAAACGTTTTCCGCGTCCTGCGCGGCGTCGCCGTTTGGCGTTTCACCCGAGGCGTCGCTCTCCGCCGGGGTCTCCCCCTCGATCTGCGGGACATCCCCCTGCGGTGTCTGCGATTCGGTATCAAACCACTCCTCCACGCTCTTTTCAAGGCGCGGCATCAGCATGTCGGTCACGGGCTCGGTCAAAGCGTCGGTCAGGAGCGACGCGCCGATCAGCGCGAGCACGATCGCCGCCAGCGCCATAAAGCTGCGGAACAGCCCCCGCCTGGCGCCGAACACGACGCTTAAAATGAGCACGAGCGCGAAGACTGCATCGATCATAAGACCATTATTCACGTTTCCCGCGCTCCTTTCAAGTCATAAATTGTAACATTTTTAGCGTTTTACAGAAATTACGGAATATAAAGCCAGGCGGACGACGAGCCGATCAGCACCGCCGTACCATCCTCGCGCATGATGACAGAGCGCGCGTACTCCGTGGCGTCCAGCCGCGCGTATTCCTGCAGCTGCGGCGTGTAGAGCACCAGACTGTCGCTGTACAGCACGGCGATATACTTCCCCGCCGCGGACATGGACAGAACCTCCTGACTGCTGTCGAGACTTGCCATCTCTGTACCGTCGGACGAGACAGTCACGAGCTTCATGGTGCTGCCCGAGCGGTAGCGGCTCAGCAGCAGCGCCGCGTAGTTGTCGCCGTCCATGCTCGAACCGCGCAGATACGGGTATTCGTAGCGATAGCTGCCGGAAAGCGTACCGTCCGATGAAAAGAGCGTCAAGCTCTCGTCCGTCAGGCACGAGAGCGTACCGGCCACGCTGTCGAGCGATAGCAGGAGCGAGCCCGTGAGTGTGTTGACCGAGTCCGCCTTATCGCTGCCGAGGGGATAGATGCTCACCGTGTCGGCGAATGTGCCGTCCGACTCGCCGAGTGTCACCGCCGCCATGCGCTTGCAGTCGCGCATGACGACCGCGTCGATGACATAGTGCTCCGAGGAGTTGAAGGCAAACGTCTTCTCGCCCGAAGCGTCGTACACCGTAACAGCAGACTTGTAGCCGCTCTTTTCGGCGTTGAGCGCCAGATAGTCCGAGGAATTGACGCTGACCGACAAAATATTGCCGCTGCACTCGCCGCTCATATCGCGCACAAGGCCGCTTGCAGAGTAAATAAGAAGCGTCTGCCCGCCGATATCATAGACCGCGGCGGTCTGGCCGCCGACAGCGATGGCGGGATTCGTAAGCTTCACACTCATGCTGTCCACCACGCTGCCGCTGCTGCTGTAGATCGACACGCCCGTCGTCGAAGCGACGATCAGATGGTCGCCGAGAAGCGCAAAGGTGTTGCTGCGGTCGTTGCTGAACGAGTACATCTCCACCTTGCCCTGCTCATCCTGCGTGACCTTATTGTAGGAGAAAAGGCGGCGCACACTGTCAAGGCTGCTCAGGTCCTTCCACGCCGCGGCGACGACCACGGCCAGCACGACCACAAGCGCCAGAATCACCATCAGCGCCCGCTTGAGCCCGCCGCCGGAGCGGCGCGGGGCCGCCTGCGAGCGCCTCAGCTCCTCGCGTGTTCCCTTTTCCTCTTTGAGATCATTCATTGAGCCGTTCATCCTCATACCAAAGTCTCGTCATGTACAGTCCGCCCGGCGGCACCGTGGGGCCGGCGAGCGAGCGGTCGCCGGAGGCCAGGATCTCGGGGATGTCCTCTGGCGTGAGTTTCCCCTCGGCGGCGTAGAGCACCGTGCCGGTGATCGCCCGTACCATGTTATACAGGAACCCGTCCGCGCAGACCTTGAGCTCCAAAAGATCACCCGAGCGCGACACGCGGCAGTAGTGCACGGTGCGCACGGTGGTCTTCGTCTCCGTGCCGACAGAGCGGACGGCGCGGAAATCGTGCGTGCCCTCAAAGGCGCGCGCCGCGCGGTCCATCACCTCTTCGTCGAGGTGCTTGGGGTAAAAGTAAGCCCTGTTGACATAGAACGGGTTTTTGATGCGGGAATTATAGATGCGGTAGGTGTATTCCTTTTTTTGACACGAGAGGATCGCGTTGAAATCCTCCGCCACCTCAAGCGCTTCGCGCACGACGATATCCTCCGGCGTGTGCGTGTTGATGGCAAACGGCAGGCGCTCGACCGGAATGCGCGACTCGGTGTGGAAATTGGCGATGTAGCGCTCGGCGTGCACGCCCGCGTCCGTGCGGCCGCAGCCGACGAGCTTGACGTTCCCGCCGCAGACCTTTGAGAGGCCCTTTTCCATCGTCTCGCAGACGCTTGAGACCGTCTTCTGCACCTGCCAGCCGTGATAGGCCGTGCCGTTATACATGAGCTTGAGGGCGATGTTTCGCATAAAAGCGTCCTTTCTTCTTATCGCAGCGCGATGACCGCGGCCACGAGCACGGCATAATAGCCGAGCACCAGATAGTCGCGCGTCTGATAGTGCAGCACATTGAGCTTCGTGCGGCCTTCGTCGCCGTGGTAGCAGCGGCATTCCATGGCCGTCGCCAGCTCGTCGGCGCGGCGGAACGCGCTGACAAACAGCGGCACAAGCAGCGGCACGAGCGCCTTGGCGCGCTGCATAAGGCTTCCGGTCTCAAAGTCGGCGCCGCGCGCCTTCTGCGCGGACATGATCTTATCCGTCTCTTCGATGAGCGTCGGGATGAAGCGAAGCGCGATCGACATCATCATCGCGAGCTCATGCACAGGGACCTTGATCTTCTTGAGCGGGCCCAGCAGGCTCTCCAGACCGTCCGTCAGGCGGATGGGAGAGGTCGTATACGTGAGCAGGAACGTTCCCATGATCAAAAGCGTGATGCGCAGCATCATCGTGATGGCGGCGCGCACACCCTCGATCGTGATGCGGAAGATCCAAAAATGGCACAGCTCCGTGCCGGGGGTGTAAAAGAGGTTCAAAAGCGCCGTGAACGCGATAATGAACAGCACCGGCTTTAATCCCTTGAAAAGCGCCTTCGCGCCCACGCGCGAGATGCGCACGGCGACGATCAGCGTCAGAATGAGAACGCCGTAGGCAATGTAGCTCTTCGCCGTAAAGAGCGCCACGACGTAAAACACCGTGACGAGGAGCTTTGTGCGCGGGTCGAGCTTATGGGCGAGCGTGTCGCCCGGGAAAAACTGGCCGAGCGTGATATCCTTCAGCATTTTTTGCCGCCCCCTCTCTTGAGCGCGACAAGCTCTTTGCTGAGCTCATCGACGGTGTAAACGGCGGGGTTGATGGCAATGCCTTTATCGCGCAGCGCCATCGCGACGCGCGTGACCTGCGGCACGTCGAGGCCCGCGGTCATCAGCTCGTCGCCGCGGGCGAAGACCTCGCGCGGCGTGCCGCTCATGAGCACATGGCTGTCCGACAGGACAACGATACGGTCGACGTTTTTCGCGATCTCCTCCATGCTGTGGCTCACGAGCACGACGGTCGTGCCGCGCGCGCGGTGGAATTCGCGGATGTTTGAAAGCAGCTCTTCCCTGCCCTGCGGGTCAAGGCCCGCGCTCGGCTCGTCGAGCACGAGCACCTCGGGCTCCATCGCAATAACGCCCGCGATGGCCACGCGGCGCTTCTGTCCGCCGGAGAGGGCGAACGGCGATTTTTCCAGCAGATCGTCGGTAAGCCCCGCAAAGTGCGCGGATTCAAGCACGCGGCGGTCGATCTCGTCTTTGGATAAGCCCATGTTCGTCGGGCCGAACGCGATATCGCGGTAAACAGTCTCTTCAAAAAGCTGGTATTCCGGATACTGGAACACGAGGCCCACGCGGAATCTTACGTTCCGAATTTTCTTCGGGTCCGACCAGATGTCCTCTCCACCGAGAAGTATCCGGCCGGAGGTCGGCTTGAGCAAGCCGTTCAAGTGCTGGATCAGCGTCGACTTGCCGCTGCCCGTGTGGCCGATGATGCCCAAAAATTCGCCGCGATAGATCGCGAGCGACATATCCTGCACCGCACTGCGGCAGAACGGCGTGCCCTCCCCGTAGGTGTGCGTCAGGTTTTCTACACGAATGATCTCTTCCAAGGTTACAGTCCTCTTAGGTAAAATTTTTCGCAATGGCGTCTGCGCATTCCTCTACGGTGATGGCGTCCACGGGGACGTCCATGCCCGCCTCGCGCAGGGAAAAGAGCAGCGAGACCGTGTCCGGCACGGCAAGGCCGATGTCCTCCAGCTCCTTTTTGCGGGTGAAGACCTCGCGCGGCTTTCCGTCCATGACGACAAGGCCGTCGTTCATCACGATCACGCGGTCGGCGTGCTCGGCTTCGTTCATGTGGTGCGTGATGAGCACAACGGTGATGCCCTCGTCGCGGTTGAGGCGTTCGATGGTCGAAATGACCTCGCTGCGGCCGATGGGGTCGAGCATGGCGGTCGCCTCATCGAGCACGATGCACTGCGGGCGCATCGCCAGCACGCCCGCGATGGCCACGCGCCGCTTCTCCCCGCCGGAGAGGCCCATCGGCGGCTGGTCGTGGACTTTCTCGAACGAGAAACCAACGGTCTCGAGCGCCCAGCGCACGCGCGCCTGCTTTTCGGCGGCGCTCAGGCCGCTGTGCTTCAGGCCGAAGGCCACGTCCTTTTCCACGGTTGTCTCAAAGAGCTGACACTCCGGGTACTGGAACACGATGCCGACCTTGCGCCGCAGAATGCTGCGGTCATAGCGGCGGGCGTGGATGTCCTGACCGTCGAGCATGACGGTGCCGGCCGTCGGCGTGAGCAGACCGGCCATGATCTGGATGAGCGTGGACTTGCCGCAGCCGGTGCGGCCGAGGATGCCGACGAAGCTGCCATTTTCGACCGTGACGGACACATCGCGCAGCGCAGTAGTCTCAAAAGGTGTCCCCGCGCCGTAGACACACGTCAGATTCGTTACTGTGATCGGCATAGTTCCTCTGCAAGCTCCTCAAGCGTCAGCGGGCAGCGGGCGAGCGTGATCCCGGCCTGCTTCAGGTCATGGTACATCTGCACCGGCATCGGCGGCGTGAGCCCTGCCGCGGCCAGCAGCTCCGGCTGCGTGAGCATCTCGCGCGCCGTGCCGTCGGCGATCATTTTGCCGTTGTGGATGAGATAGACGCGGTCGGCGCCGATGGCTTCTTCAATATAGTGCGTGATCATGACGACGGTCTTGTGCTGCTGCGTGTGCAGGCGGTGGATCGTGCGCAGCACCTCCTGCCGGCCGTCGGGGTCGAGCATGGCGGTGGCCTCGTCGAACACCAGAATGTCCGGCGACAGGGCCAGCACGCCGGCCAGCGCCACGCGCTGCTTCTGCCCGCCGGAGAGCGTGTGCGTCGCGCGGTTTTCATAGCCTGCCATGTCCACGGCGGCGCGCGCCGCGGCCACGCGCGCAGGGATCGCGTCTTCCGGCACGCCGTAGTTTTCCAGCCCGAAGGCCACGTCCTCGCCCACGATCGTGGACACGAACTGGTTGTCCGGATTCTGAAACACCATGCCGACTTTGCGCCGCAGCGCCCAGCGGTTGGCGGGGTCGGCGGCGTCCATGCCGTCGACGGTCAGCGTGCCGTGCTGCAGCGGCAGCAGGGCGTTGAAGTGCTTGACAAGCGTGGATTTGCCGCAGCCGTTGTGCCCGAGCACGGCCACAAACTCGCCGGGGGAGACGTGCAGCTGCGCGCCGTTGAGGGAGCGGCGGCCGCCCGGCCCGTCGTAGGAAAATCGAATGTCGTGTGCATCAATCATGATCGGATCGTCCATACTCTTTATCGTGTATTTGACACAAGTATAACAAAAAACGACCGCCGTGTAAGCCCGGTGGGGGGATATTTGCGCAAAAAACGCCGCGCTGCGCAAATCTGTGTCCCCGGTTGACGCGCGCGCGCTTTGGCGGTAAAATAGCAGCACGAACCAGAAAGGACCGACTGCCATGTACCATGGATATTATTATGGCTTTGATACTACGTATCTGCTGCTGGTCGTGCCGGCACTGCTCATCGCGCTCATCGCGCAGATCCAGGTCAAGAGCGCGTTTTCGCGCTACGCGCGCGTGCGCTGCACGAGCGGCCTGACCGGCGCGCAGGCGGCGCAGCGCATCCTGCAGGCCAACGGCATCACGGATGTGCGCATCGAGCACATCACGGGCAAACTCACCGACCACTTTGACCCGCAGGCGAAGGTCATCCGTCTCTCGGACGAG
>OJNO01001056.1_pt1 | contig 10227 bp, 7 predicted proteins | sample 1597761 | NCBI WGS metagenome assembly OJNO01 (sample SAMN00265071, study PRJEB22529) | human gut metagenome
CATTTCTGGAGGCAGCAGGCCAGATTGCAGTATCATTGAGAGGAGCCGATTAAATGAAAATTCTTGGAAAACAGCCGTCAAGAGAAAAGTGTGCAGAATCAGGCTGGTTCGCAACGGATTACCTTCTGGATGCGCCTATAGACAGAGCTTTTATATTAAGTCTGAGACCTCTGGGAAGTTTTGTGTATCTGGATATGCTGAAAGAGCCTTTTTTCAAAATAGAAAATGATTATTATATGATAAAGGGAGTGCAGGGAAAAGATTATTTCAGAATTGCAGTTCATGGGAAGCATGAGGATGAGCTGCAAAAGTTAGAAGAATTTTTGGATTCCGGTCCCCAAAAAGAATAAGTTACTGCTCGCTCCGTGTTATTGGTCACGGAGTGAACAATAACATAATCTTTAAGGCTGATTGCATGCAGAACCTAAGTCTGCTATACTGTGCTCATGAGATTATTACAGGGGGCAGAATATGAGACTGGAACGAGACAGCATTCCTCTTGATAAAGAATTTCCTTTTCAGATATCAGAAGTGGAGCTTAACCCTTCCAACAGTCATCCGGGAACCTGGCACTGGCACAGCTATTTTGAGATCACCTGGGTTCTGGAAGGAAAGGGAAACTATTTCGTTAATGGACAGGAATATACCATGGAAGAGAATGATATTATCATTTTCAATAATGTAGAGCCGCATGGCTGGAAACTTCTGGGAGGCAGAATGAAGCTTTTGGTTATGATTTTTTCGCCGGAGTTTGTAGCAGAGAAGATCAGTACTTTTGATACGGAATATCTGCGGCCCTTTGTTGAGCGTGGAACTAATTTTAAGAACAGAGTGGGCCATGAAGAACCGGTGAATACGGAGATCCGTACCAGCATACAGGAGATTTACCAGGAATGGCAGGAGCGCAAGGAGGGCTATCCGCTTATGATTAAGGCGAATGTTCTGCGGATTCTGACCATGCTGATCCGGGCTTATCAGGATGAGACCAAGTCCGGTGAAATGCTTCGGGAAAAGAAGAATGCCATGAAACGCCTGGAGCAGGCTTTTACTTACATAAACGCTCATTATTGTGAGAAGATTACGCTGGAGGAGGTTGCAGCGTCTGTTTATATGAGTTCCAACTATTTTTCCTCCTATTTCCGTAAGTTCACCAACATCAGCTTCAGTGATTATGTGACACGTCTGCGTGTGAACCGGGCCCGGGAGCTGCTTCGGGAGGATGGGGCAAATGTGACTGAGATTGCCCTGGCATGTGGGTTCAATAATATTTCCAATTTTTACAGATTATATAAGAAGCATATGGGAAAAACTCCCGGATATGAGAAGAGTAAAAATAATTAAAATTCAGAAGCAGATAAGACATAGACCTTTTTCAGGCTGGCATGTTAGGATAAAAGCAGGATGCTTTGTCCTGATGTGCCGGCTTTTTATATAATAGTATAATAGAAAATTTCGTTGCAATTTATTATTACATGAGAGGCTATTCCGGACAGACAACGTAAAAAACAGGGGATTAAAAAACGGAGGGAATGGAAAATGCTCAAAACAGACAGGTATGTACAGACGGAAGCGGCAGGAATGTTATACCGGCTGATTCCGGTTACAGAGGAAATTATCCGCTGTGTAATTGGAAAAGAGGAGATTAAGGGAAACGACTCTCTTATTATTGAAAAAAAGGAATATCCGTCAGTTGAGTTTGAAGCAGAGGAAAACGAGGAGAAGCTGGAATTAAAGACTGGAAAAGTTCTGGTCTCTCTGGAACTTTTATCTGGAAGAATAGAATGGAAGCATGCGGACGGAACCAGGTGGTGCATACAGGATAAGGCAGATTTAACAAAAGTTGATGTAGTGCGGTATACAACCGGCGGGGAGAAGCCGGTTATCAACCGTGTAAAAACAGTTGACGGTGAGCGTAACTTTATTCAGAATCTGAAGCCGGAGAAGGTGCGCGACGGTTATCGTGCAAGAGTTTTCTTTGACTGGAAAGAGGAGGAAGAGATTCACGGACTTGGCCAGGCAGAGGAAGGAATCTACAATTATCGCGGACACAATCAGTATCTTTACCAGCACAATATGAGGATCCCAATGCCTCTGTTTGTTTCCACAGAGGGATATGGAGTGCTGTTTGACTGCTGTTCTTTGATGACTTTCAATGATGAGGGACGGGAGTCTTACCTGTTTTTGGATACAGTGGATCAGATCGATTATTATTTCATGGGCGGCAATACCATGGATGGAATTATCCATGCTTATCGCTATTTGACAGGCAAGGCGCAGATGCTGCCGAAGTGGGCTTATGGTTATATCCAGTCCAAGGAACAGTATTATACTTCCAAAGAATTAGAGAAAATTGTACGCCGTTACAGAGAAATCGGGGTTCCGCTGGATTGTGTGGTTCAGGACTGGAATACCTGGGATCCGGGCAACTGGGGGGAGAAGATTCTGGATCAGTCCCGTTATGGGGATAACAAGGAGTGCATGGAGCGGATTCATGAGATGCATGCCCACAGCATGGTCTCTGTATGGCCGAATATGAATGCCGGAGGAAAAAATCATCAGGAATTTTTTGATGCCGGATATCTTCTGTATGATTATGCAACCTATGATGCTTTTAATGAAAAAGCAAGAGAAATGTACTGGAAACAGGCGAAGGAGGGGCTGTTTGACCAGGGCTTTGATTCCTGGTGGTGTGACTCTACAGAGCCGTTTTCCGGTCCGGACTGGGGCGGTGCGGTGAAAAGAGAGCCCTGGGAGCGTTTCCAGCTGGTTGGAGGCGAGCACAAGAAATACCTGGATCCTGCTGTGGCCAACGCTTTTGCCCTGGAGCATGCAAAGGGAATTTATGAGAACCAGAGAAAGGCTCGGGAGGATATGCGTGTACTGAATTTGACACGTTCCGGTTATGCATCTGGTCAGAAGTATGCAGCTATGCTGTGGTCTGGAGATACCTGCGCGGACTGGAAGAATCTGAAGATCCAGATCGTAGAAGGTTTGAATATGGGACTGAGCGGTTATCCCTATTGGACCTTGGATATCGGAGCCTTTTTCACAGTTGCAGATAAGTGGCAGAACCGTGGATGCGGATGCAACACGGATCCGGAGCCCAAGTGGTTCTGGCAGGGAAAATATAATGAGGGTGTGAAAGATAAGGGATATTGTGAGCTTTATACACGCTGGCTTCAGATGGGAACATTTCTTCCTATGTTCCGGTCTCATGGTACAGATACGCCGAGAGAAATCTGGAATTTCGGGGAAAAGGGCACTATGTTCTATGATGCTATCGAGAAATTTATCAAGCTGAGATATCATTTTATGCCTTATATTTATTCGCTGGCAGGGGCGGTACATTTTGAGGATTATACCATTATGCGAAGCCTGTTGTTTGATTTCCCGGAGGACAGGGAGGTGCGAAAGGTGGAGAATGAGTTTATGTTTGGACCATCCCTGCTGATCTGTGCAGTTACGGAGCCTATGTATTATGGTCCGGAAAGTACCGTGCTTAACAGGGAAAAGACATGGGAGTGTTATCTGCCGGCTGGTACGATCTGGTACGATTACTGGACAAATGAGAAATATGAGGGTGGCCAGTATGTGAAGGTGGAGACACCTATTGACCGGATCCCGATTTTCGTGAAGGCGGGTGCGATCATTCCGGTGGCTGATGGGCTGGTTTATGCAGAGCAGGAGCCAGAGAAGCCGGTACAGATTATCGTTTATCCTGGGGCAGACGGAGAGTTTGTGCTGTATGAGGATGAAGGAAATAACTATAACTTTGAGAATGGGGCGTATGCGATGACCAGATTCCAGTGGAAGGATGCGGCAGGACAGCTGGTGAATGGGCGTAGAGAGGGCAGCTTCCCGGGAATGAGGGAAGCGGTTTATGAGACGGTGATTATAAAGTAGGATACTGCGGTACGGGAAGCGAAAGTGGAGAGAAGGAAAGATATATGGTTGTAGAGAGAAATAGGGCTGTATTTACTGAGGCTCCGACGGCTGTACCAGACGGAAATGTGGATGTTTCCGGGGGAGGACGATGGAAGATCTGGCAGAATGCGGGGACGAAGATTGACGCGCCGATTTTGGGAAATGGAGATTTGCTGGCGGCAGTGGCCGGGGATGGGAGGTATCCACAGTTCTGGTTTACGACCAATGACTTCTGGCAAATGGAAAGTGCGGCGAACTGGGAATTCTTTCATGATAACAGTTCTGCCAAATGTGATCCGGCGGTAAGCGGCGGAAGCCCCAGACCGGTAGGGCGTATGGTGTTTGATATTCCTGCTATGGAGGGTGCCAGGTGGTATACGGAGCAGAAGTTTGCCACGGGAGAAACTATAACAATATTGACAAATTCCGCCGGAGAGAAATGTTCTCTGAGAAGCTGGGTGGCTGCGGATGAGAACATTCTTGTGGTAGAGTTTGAGAGTGAGACAGATCTGGATGTGGAATTTGATTTTTATTTTCCGGACGAAACGGGAAAAGGCTGCGAAAAAGCTGTGGATGTCTGGGGAAGCGGCGAGTCGGAGAATGTCCAGAACGGAATGTTCGTAGGACTGGTGACGGGACGTCCGCTGCAGGTAAAGAAAACCGGCGGTGGGATTGTAAGTGGATACCGGCAGTTTTCAGATCATGTTGATATTCCAACTAAGGTCGGTTTTGCAGGGGGCTTTCTGAAGGAAACGAAAGTAATTGGCGGCGTTGAAAGTCTGGCTTCTTTAAAGAAGGGATCTATTATATTCACTGAGGAAAGTGGGAATAAATCAAATAAAGCGGTATTTACAGAACCTTCGGCGGGAAACGGTATTTTAAAGAATGTTGAGGCAGTTAAAGCATTTGGAAATACAGGGAAGCTAAGTGACAGAAGCACTCATAAAAAAATAAAAGCCGGTAAGCGGGCAACATTCGTTCTGCCAGTGCGCTCCTGGGCGAAGTGCAGCAGGCCTTATGAGTATGCCTTTTCCAGGGCAAGGTGGATAACGGAAGAAGATGTGGAAACTCTTCATGAACGGCACCTGGTATGGTGGAAAAAATTTTGGAGTGTTTCCGAAATTTCCCTGGATGATCCGGTGATCGAGCAGAGATATTATCTGTCAAAATATATGCTGGCAAGTGTATCCCGGGATCCGGAATATCCGCCCAATATTCTGGGAATCAGTACTTTTGACCGTCCGGCATGGAATGGAAATTATAAGATTAATTATAACCATCAGTCTCCCTATCTGAATCTGATGGTCTCCGGACATTTCCAGCAGTCCGATCCTCACGATGCGCCTTATCTGAAACTGATGGAAATTTCAGATGAGATGTGTAAGCGGCTGCTTCACCATGAGGGACTTTATTATCCGCTGGGACTGGGACCTCACGGTCTGGTAAGTGAGGCCCTGCTTTTGCATATGAAATCCCCAGCCATTCACGGTGCTTTGAATATGATCTATCGTTATGGAATCACGGAGGATGAGGCGTATGCACAGAAGGTTTATCCTTATCTTCGCGGTGTGGCAGATTTCTGGGAAAAGGATCTGGTGTGCAGGGATGGCGTTTACCATGTAGTTGGAGATGGTATGCACGAGCGCACAGATGGGAACATCCGTGACAATGGCGTTCCGGAAGATCCGGTGAATACATTAGGTTATCTGAAAACCTTCTTTACCTGGATGCCGAGAATCAGTGAGGCACTTGATCTGGATGAGAAAAAGAGGGAAAAATGGCTGGAAATCGCAGAGAACCTGGCACCTTATCCAAAGGGGACAATTCGGGAGATTCAGGAGAATCCAACTCTTTGGAAAGAGGTGGATGTGAAGCTGGAGGATCTGCTTCCGGAAGAAATGCTGGACAAAGAGATTTATTATGATGAAGGTATCGGTGGCAAATGGTCTTTCCATTTTCCGGGAAATGTGATGCAGATATATCCGGGCAATGCAATTGGGCTTGGAAGTGCCCCGGAAGAGCTGGAAGTGGCGCGAAATACAGTGCAGATACATGCACTGGTGGAGAATGCGCTGGGAGAGCTGGAATACAGGAAGGCACTTGAAGAAGCAGAATTTGCAGATAAAGATAATGCAAATAACTTGCTGTTCAATAGCAATGGTGAATTAGAAAATGGCGAAGCTTACAGCAATGGAATGGAATCTGGTGGAGTAAAAAATCCTCATTTCTACAAGGCTGGTGCTTTTAATGCCTCTAACCTAAGCTGTCTGTTTTTCACTGCCGCAGTACGTGTAGGCTACGCTCCGGAAATCATCTGGAAAGAAATGCGCGATATGATCCTAAACCGGGGAATCCCAAACGGTTTTCTGAAGGAAAATCCTCATGGAATCGAGCAGCTGAACACCATCCCGGATGCCATCCAAGAGATGATGCTGCAAAGTTGCGAGGGCATGATCCGCATTTTCCCAGTATGGCCGAGAGCTGAGCATCCAAACGCCTTTTTCCGGAATTTCCGTGCCTGGGGAGGGCTTGAGGTAAGCGCTGCTTTGAAAGACGGTGAGGTAGAGCGGGTTAGCATACTCAGCCACAAAGGACACCCATGCAGAGTGGAAAACCCATGGCCAGGAAAATCTGTGAAGGTTTCCTATGAATACGGAAGACCGGATGAAGTGCACTTTGGAGAGTACTTAAATATAGAGCTGTATAAAGAAGAGCATGCAGAATTATTCCGGATCTAGAGCCTGTTTGAAAAATCATTCCCGCAATCTGTACGCCCCGCTTTGCGGTATATTTCACCCGAATTTGGTTGCTGTAGCCCGCTACGGCGCCCTCATCCGGGCGAAATCTCCCACAAATTGTGACGCACATCTTGCAGAAAGCCTTTTTCAAACATGCGCTAGGATTGCAGAATTCCGGCAGCGCGAAGATTTGCCAGAAGTGTATTTAGCTGTGTCACAGCATCCTCTGTACCAGTAGCATCTGCTACTGCCGCTGCCGGAGTTGGCGCTGGGCCAGTAGGACCAATCGGGCCGTCTGCTCCGACAGGACCGGTTGGGCCTGTCGCTCCGGCTGGACCGGTTGGGCCTGTTGCTCCGGCTGGACCGGTTGAGCCTGTCGCTCCGGCTGGGCCGGCTTCTCCGGCAGGCCCCATAACGCCTGGCATACCAGGCTCTCCCTGCGGGCCCATAGGACCTGCAGGGCCTACTGCTCCCTGGCATCCTCTTGGTCCCATAGGACCAGTCACACCGGGACACCCTCTTGGACCAATAGGTCCCATAGGACCGGTTGCACCACGAGGCCCTGTGGCTCCCTGTCCCGGACAACTGCAATCGCAGCCACAGCGATTATTGTTTCCAAAACAGGATGTACAGGTAATATCACCGGAAGCTTCCTTTTCAGAAGAATTTTTCTGATTATGACGATCAAAAAACATACACATTCTCCCATAACAGCTTAGATATTCACTATCAATATATGAAATACTAACAATACAGGTGAATTTTCCCTCTCACTCCATACCCCAAACATCCCAGAAATACTTCTCATTTCCAATAACTGCCTGATGCAGAGGCTTCAATACTCTTGCCTTTTTATGAAATTCAAACGCCTCCCTGTGCCTTCCCGCTTTATCCAGACATACACACATCTGTATCGCCGGTATAAAATCATGACTGTCTGCAATATAAAAACCGCCGTTTTTCTTTTTCCGTGGCGCAAGAAGAGCCTGCTGGTACCAGTATGCTGCCGTCACGTACTCCTTTTTTTCCATAAACAATCTTCCTATCTCACAACAGATCTCCGCTCTCGGAACATCCATTGTAAAGCTGTAAAAAAGTATATCAAAAGCAGCTGCATTCTCTCCCATTGCCTGATAACAGCAGGAAAGAACCAGACAGCTGTTCAGTTTATCCTCTATCCAGCCATCTGGTTCTTCCAGAAATTTTTTTAAAATTAAAATTGCATACTCATATTGCTTATGATAAAAAAGCTCCCGCCCATAATAAAAGAAATGTCTCGGTTCCATTTTTTCACCGGCATCAATCATCTGCTCATATATATGCAGATTGCGAAAAGACTCTCCAGCCTTTATTTTTCGATGCTCAATCACCACATCCGAATATAAAATATTCCCCGCAGGAACAACCGTTTCGTGGACGCGCCCCTGCCATCTGAAATTCCGGGAAGTCTTCATAATACGCTCTCTGTAATAAGAAAACGTAACATGCTCCCATTCATCAAATCCCACTGCATAATCCATCATAACCACATCCGTATCTGAATCCATGCTCTCTTTCAACCTGAGCAGCTTCTCTTGATTTTCCGGCGTAATGACGTCATCTGCATCCAGCCACATCCAATAATCCGTATCTGCTTTTTCCGTAATAAAATTGCGGGCAGCAGAAAAATCATCTTTCCATAAAAAATCATAAACCTCATCGGTAAACTCCCTGGCAATCTCCTTCGTTTTATCCACCGATCCGGTATCGCAAATATAGATTTTGTCCACAAGCTTGCTCATCGGCGTGAGGATTCTGCGAAGTACCGCCTCCTCATTTTTTACGATCATACACAGGCCAATTGATATCATTCCAAATATCCTTTTTTCAATAGCCTATGCAGGACAAATTACTTTTATTCCCATTTGCCGCTTCCGGATATCCGCATTTTTTCCAGCAATAACGCTTTCCTTACGGATTACCTGTCATTTGTGTCAGTGACAAAGTCTCCAAAATCTGGGAAAATAAAAATACAAAACATTCCACATAGAAAAGAGGTGCTGAATATGAGAAAAAAAATATGGAAAATACTACCTCTTGTGACCGGACTTGTGCTTCTGACTGCCAGTAGCGCTCTCACCGTTCATGGAGAAAGTGACAACACCATTGACGTAACCCTGTTCAAGCTTAACCTTCCGGATGACTGGAGCTATGATCCAAATGATATCAGCGATTATGAATACACCTGCTCTGTCAACGTATTCGAAGGTGCTGACAAGGACAGCTCACAAAATGATTTCACCATTAAAGCAAATGAAGAATCAAGCTACTCTTTCCGCAAATATCTGCAGACCTCCGATATCGATCTTCATGACTATGCAGACGGCACTATTGAAAAAACAACCATTGGCGATGTGGATTATATACGAACCACAGACAATTTTGACAGAATTTACTACATTTATCGTCACGAGCCATCCGGTGTGACCTACAAAGTTATCATTTCTGGAGAAGAAAATGATTCTGTCAAAAACGTTTTTAACAATCTGGAACTGAAATTAGAGGACACCGGCAATGTAGAAGCACCTTACCCATGGGATGGAACTCCATTCACACCGGCTCCGCAGAGTATAGCTGTTGGAGATTATACCGTCACTCCGGAGTATATTCCATTTAGTGTTTCCCAGAACGGATTTGAGATCATGCGTCACCAGTTTGCAATATCTGGAGACCGGATGTATCATCAGCTGAATAATACTCTGGAAACTTACGAATATACTGGAAGCACCCTGAATCTTCTTTCTTCTGATACAATGGACGAGCAGGGAATGGATCTTTTTACAGACACGGACGGAAAACTTTATATTTCCCGTAACGGTGGAAAAGGAATCGTTATGAAAGACGGGCAGACCATATTGGAGACCGGCACAAGCGGTTACCTGTCTGTACACCCATCCGGTGCCTGGGGCATTACCAGCTACCTTGGCTATGACACGGAAAAAGTAACCTTCCAGGACGGCAGCGTGCTTACAGAGCCCTGGATCTTAACCTCCATGAATGATGACGAGGCACGAACCGGTATTTTTAAATTTGTCAGCCTGGTTGAGATCAGCAATGATCATATTATGGTATACGGACGTCTTGCAGGAGATGACACCCCATCGAAAATAGCAGTTTATGATCTGGATGGCAACCAACAGCTGCTTCTTGGCGGTGACCAGCACGAGGATCCTGCTTATTTCGGAAGTCTCACGGGAATAGCTGAGACAGCGAATGGCTATATTGCAGCAGATGGAAATATGCGAGAATTCTACTTCTGGTCAAAGGACGGAACTCTCCTCGCCGAAGTAGACTGCTACGATATGTTTGGAACCAGATACCCCTGGATTGAAGATATGAAAGTTGCAGAGGATGGTTCTGTGATGGTTCTTATGACACAGGACCGTGACGACGACTCTGCAAGCGAATTAATGGTATTCCGACTTACAGGTTTCTGATACATTCCCCTCACGAAAGGGCAGGTTGTGGAGAACATCCACACCTGCCCTTTTAAATTTGTTTCATTCGGCACTGTTCTGGCAAAATC
>OJNO01001067.1_pt1 | contig 10197 bp, 9 predicted proteins | sample 1597761 | NCBI WGS metagenome assembly OJNO01 (sample SAMN00265071, study PRJEB22529) | human gut metagenome
ACCAGCTGCATCATCCGTTCCAGACCAGCTGGGGCGTTTCCACCCGTCTGGTGGGTGCTATCATCATGACCCACGGCGACGACGACGGCCTCATCCTGCCCCCGGCTGTCGCCCCCATCCAGGTCGTGGTGGTGCCGATCGCTGCCCACAAGCCCGGCGTCTCCGAGAAGGCTGCTGAGCTGGCCGAGAAGATCTCCAAGTACGCCCGCGTCAAGCTGGACGACAGCGACAACGCTCCCGGCTGGAAGTTCTCTCAGTGGGAGATGAAGGGCGTGCCTCTGCGCCTCGAGATCGGCCCCAAGGACCTGGAGAAGAACCAGTGCGTCCTCGTCCGCCGCGACACCCGCGAGAAGGTGTTCGTCTCTCTGGACGAGCTGGAGACCGCCATCCCGGCCCAGCTGGAGGCTCTGCGCAAGGACCTGTACGAGCGCGCTCTTGCCAACCGTGAGAAGCGCACCTGGGCTGCCACCACCATGGACGAGGTCAAGGAGCTGGCCAAGGCCAACACCGGCTACATCAAGACCATGTGGTGCGGCGACCTGGCCTGCGAGATGAAGATGAAGGAAGAAGTCGGCCTGTCCAGCCGCTGCATGCCCTTCGAGCAGGAGCACCTGAGCGATGTCTGCCCCTGCTGCGGCAAGCCCGCCAGCAAGATGGTCTACTGGGGCGTGGCCTACTAAGCCGCCCCACAGTCAGAGCCTGATCAGATGAAAAGCAGCTTTCCCGTCCAACGGGAGAGCTGCTTTTTTGTATCTGCCTATTGACAACCGTGTATCTACTGTATATACTGTAAATATACAGACACAACGGAGGCGGCGGACATGAATCTCTTCATCGATAACAAGAGCGGTGCACCCATCTACGAGCAGCTCTACACCCAGATCAAGAACCAGATTTTGAGCGGGGAACTGCAGCCGGAGGAAGCTATGCCATCCATCCGGGGGCTGGCGCGGGACCTGCGCATCAGTGTTATTACTACAAAGCGGGCCTACGATGAGCTGGAACAGGAGGGTTTTTTGTATGCGGTGCCCGCCAAGGGCTTTTTCGTGGCAGCGAAAAACACCGAGCTGCTCCGGGAAGAGAACCTGAAAAAAATCGAAGCACACCTGACGGAAGCCGTCCGGCTGGCGGCTCCCTGCGGGCTGACCAAACAGGAACTGACCGAAATGTTGGAATTGCTGTGGGAGGAATGAACCATGAACGCATTAGAACTGCACGGCCTTGAAAAGCACTACCCGGATTTTATGCTGGGACCCATTGATCTGGAACTGCCCGGCGGCACAGTCTGCGGGCTGATCGGTGAGAACGGCGCGGGCAAGAGCACGACCATTAAGCTGATCCTGGACATGATCGACGGGGACGCTGGCACTGTGAAGCTGTTCGGGCAGGAGGAAATCACCCCGCTTGCCAAAGCCGATATCGGCGTGGTGCTGGGCGGCGAGGGCATCCCCACCTGCCTGACCGCGCCGCAGGTGGGGAAAGTGATGGCCGGCATCTACACGAACTGGGATGCCGCAGCTTACGCGGATTATTGTAAGCGCTTTGAACTGCCGGAGAAAAAGCGCTACGCCGATTACTCCACCGGCATGAAGATGAAACAGTGCCTTGCCGTGGCACTTTCTCATCACCCCAAGCTGCTGCTGCTGGACGAAGCCACCAGCGGTCTGGACCCGGTGGTGCGGGATGAGCTCATCGATCTGCTGCTGGACTTTGTGCGGGATGAGAACCATGCAATTTTGATCTCGTCCCACATCGTCAGCGATTTGGAAAAGCTCTGCGATACCATTGCCTTTCTGCACAAGGGGAAGCTTCTGCTCTGTGAGGACAAGGACACGCTGCGGGAGGAGTACGCTCTCTGGCACGGCACTGCCGGGCAATTGGAGGAGCTGGATAAAAACGCCATCGTCAGCCGTCGGGTGACAGCCTACGGGGCCTAGGCACTGGTGAAGAGGGAACTTGTCCCGGCGGGCAGCACCCTGACACCGGTGAGCATCGAAGAACTGTTCGTTTTGATGGTGAAAGGGGAGAATGTGCGATGAAAGGGCTGCTGCTGAAAGACTGGTATCAAGTCAAAACAAATATGTGGATGATGTACCTCACGGTGCTGGCTGTGCTGGCGATCTGGATCCTGAGCACTTCCGGGGATTCGAGCTTTGCGGTGAATTATTCAGCTGTTTTTCTGGGGATGATGCCCGCCTACCTGCTTTCCTACGACCACGCCAGCGGGTGGACGGAGTACAGCTTTGCCCTGCCGCTGAGCAAGGAGCTTCAGGTAGCAGAAAAATATCTTGTGGGTCTGCTTTGCACGGCGGTCTCTGCGGCGCTGAACGGAATTTTCTGCGGCATCCGGTTCTGGATGGGAAAACCGCTTCCTGCGATGCCGATCGGCCTTTTGCTGGGGGCGGGCGCAGCTTCCATCCTGCTGATAAACGGGATCATGCTGCCGCTGTACTACCGTTTTGGCGCAGAAAAGGCGCGGATGCTCTACATGCTGATGTTTGCCGGAATGGGCGCTGCCCTGGGCGGCGGGATGGTCCTGATGGATGCCGTGCCGGAACCGGGCGCGGCCATTGCCATCGTCGGTGTGCTGGCAGCGGTGCTGGTGCTGTATGCACTTTCCTGGAGGCTGTCAGTGCAGTGGTATGGAAAGTATAAGAAGTAAGCTCTTCTTTGTGCAATATAGCAATAATCCGGTAAAAAAACTGTAAAAGGGGTTGAAAAATCCGGCCCGGCGTAGTATGATAACGGGGCTGAAAGAAAAATCTTACACCAAGGAGGAGTTTGTTTCCATGTCCAGTGACCATACGGATCACCCCAAACAACGCTCCTCCTGCGATGCGGGCAGTATGGATTGAATCTGCCGCGTCCTGAATGCATCTGCCCATGATACACCGCAGGAGTCTGACCAAAAGACGACGCGGTGTATTTTTATGCCCCAAAAGGGGAGGAGGAACCCAAGATGCAGCAGAAGAACTACCAGCAGGAAATACTCGCCCTCATCCACAGCGGCCTGCCGCAGGCAGAGCTGGCCGAAAAGCTCTCCGACTACCACGAGAACGACCTTGCCGATGCCCTCGCAGCCCTGACGCCCGACGAGCGCCAGAAGCTCTATGCCGTTCTGGGCGTGGATACCGTGGCCGAGATCTTCTCCTATCTGGACGACGCAGAACCTTACCTGAAAGAACTGCCCAGTGAGAAGGCCGCCAACGTCGTTTCCCACATGGACTCGGACGACGCCGTGGACGCTCTGGACGACCTCGAGGAAGAGGATAAAGCCAAGATCGTCGGCCAGCTGGACAAAGACTCCGCCGAAGATGTGAAGATGCTGCTCTCCTACGGCGAGGACGAGATCGGCAGCAGCATGACCACCAACTACATCTGCATTCGGAAGGACATGACCATCCGGCAGGCCATGAGTGAGCTGGTGAAGCAGGCAGGCGAGAATGACAACATCTCTACCCTCTACGTCGTGGACGAGAACGACAAGTTCTACGGCGCCATCGACCTGAAAGACCTCATCATCGCCCGGGCGGAGGACAGCCTCGAAAAGCTCATTGCCCGGTCCTACCCCTATGTGACCGACCACGAAAAGATCAGCGACTGCATCGACCGCATCGTGGACTACGCCGAGCGCTCTCTGCCTGTCCTGAACGACGCCGGGGAGCTGGTGGGCATCATCACCTCGGCGGATGTCGTCGAACTGGTCGATGACGAGATGGGCGACGATTACGCAAAGCTGGGCGGCCTGACCAGCGAAGAAGATTTGAACGAGGGCGTCTTCGAGAGTGTCAAGAAGCGTCTGCCCTGGCTGATCGCTCTGCTCTTCCTCGGGATGCTGGTGTCCTCGGTGGTGGGTGCCTTCGAGTCGGTGGTGGCCGTCCTGCCCATCGTCATCTGCTTCCAGTCCATGGTGCTGGATATGGCGGGCAATGTCGGCACCCAGTCGCTGGCCGTCACCATCCGCGTGCTGGTGGACGAGAACCTGACCACCTCCAAAAAGCTGCATCTGCTCTGGAAGGAGATGCGGGTGGGTCTGGTCAACGGTGCGCTTCTGGCCGTCATGGCGCTGGGCTTCCTCGGCTGCTATATCCACTTCTTCAAAGCCTATGCGTGGGGGCAGGCGTTCCTGCTCTCCGGCTGCGTCGGTGTTTCCCTCATCGTGGCGATGGTCATTTCCAGTCTGGTGGGTACGGTCATCCCCATGCTGTTCCATAAGATCCATATCGACCCCGCCGTGGCGTCCGGCCCGCTCATCACCACCATCAATGACCTCGTGGCCGTCGTGGTGTACTACGGTCTGGCCATGATCGTGCTCATTGATATGTTCCATCTGGGCTGATTTTTGAATAAGAGCAAAGGCTCCGGCACTGCCGGAGCCTTTTTGCGTCTTATCGATTCTCTATCCAGTACCGCTGGGTCAGCATCCCATCCGAGGAGTCAAACATCTCATCTTCCAGTACGCCGCCGTTAGACTGGATCGTCTTTGCTGAGGCGATGTTATAGTGGTCACAGCAGATGCGCACCTTGGAGATGCCGCGCTCCTTGGCCTTTTCGAGGGTCATGCAGAGCATCTGGCTGGCGTAACCGTTCTTCCGCTCCGAGGGGCGGACGCTGTAGCCGATATGACCGCCGTAGGCCAGCAGATAGTCGTTGAGGTGGTGGCGCAGGTTGGTCATGCCGACAAGATGTTCCTGCTCGTCCAGAGCCAGATACTGGGTGGCCGGTACGAACCCGGCAGGCGTAGTGGCTGGGTCTTTCAGCCTGCGGATGTTAGCCAGCCACTGGTCGAAGTCGTCGTATTTGTCCAGCGCCGAAGTGCCGTCGAGCCGGGAGCTGATGGCAAGAAACTCTTCCCGGTAGGCCATGACCTGCTCCCGGTCGCCCTCGTCCGGCTCCCGCAGATGGAGCTTCTGGGACGGCGTATGGCGAGCTGCGGCGCGGAAGTCCGGTGCTTTCATCAGGCCGTGGCGGTTGCAGTAGAAGTAGAGTACGCCCGCACCAGTGATTTTGAAACGGCAGCTGGTGTCTCCCTCAGGGTAAAGTTTGACCAGCTGCAATTTGTCGCCGGTGAGGCAGGCAATGAAGGAAATGTAGTGGTCTTTGGTCATGGGGTGGTGGATGGTGACGAAAAGCTCATCTTCCACCCGCTCGAGTGTCAGCTGATGGTGTTCGTCGGCGTCGTCCGCCTCAGAGATGTCCAGCGGCGGCAGGGTGATGCCGCAGCAGCTCACGACAGCCTGCCCGGTGGCGTGGAGCACATTGCCGCACAGGGGGCAGACGTAGAGCTTGGAACGAAGCAAGTTGGCAGAACGGTTCCGATTGACGACGGGTTCGCCCTGCATCAGCTCGAGCACGCTGACGCCCAGAGCCGCCGCCAGCGGCTCCAGCAGGGAAATATCGGGCAGGCCGTGGGCTGTCTCCCACTTGGAGATGGCCTTTGCGCTGACGGCCAGCTTTTCGGCCAGCTCTGCCTGCGTCAGGTGTTTGGCTTCCCGCAGCTGCCGGATGGCAGTGCCGGTGACGTAAGAATCCATAAAAACTCTCCTTTTTGATTGTTTCTCTCTGTCCAAAGGATACCATAACAAAAAGCTCCACACAACCTACGCTGCGTGGAGCTTTGCTTTTTTATTTGGCTTCTTCTTCGTCCTCGTCCAGCTCGATGCTGAACACGGCCTTTTTCAGCTTGCCGCAGCCCTGCGCCTTCAGGCCGGACTTGTAAGGTTCACCGGCCAGATAGAGGGCAAAGCGTCCCTCGCAGAGCATCCCGGCGATGCTGGTGCCGGCGGTGCCGACGGTCAAATCGGCAGCCTCGTCGGCGGGCCTGGTGGGGGTCAGCTCACCAAGTGAGACTTCGAACAGCTCACTGCCCTCAAGGTCGGTCTCGAGGGTCAGGTGATTGTCCCGGCGCTGGAAGAGCGCTTTGTCCGAGGTCTGCGGCGTGACGGTACACACCGTGACCACGGCCTTGTCGCCGTCGATGCGGGTCTTTCCAGCGGGCAGATTGTTGATGTCCCGGGCCATGACGAACTCGATGACAGCGTCGAGGTTGTCGCTCATGCCGAGATAGTTGGGGAGATTGTTCAGGGTATCGTAAATCATAGGAGAAACCTCTTATTCTGCATCTTTGGGGTCGGTCATCAGCTCTTTGATGCTGGGGACGACGCCGCCCAGATTCTGCAAGTCCGAAGGAATGATGATCTTGGTGGCCTTGCCGTTGGCGACCTTGGCCAGCGCTTCCAGACTGCGCAGGGCCAGCACCTTATCGCTGGGCATGGCCTCGTTCAGCAGATGGATGGCGTCGGCGTTGGCCTTCTGAACGGCCAGAATGGCCTGTGCTTCGCCCTCGGCTTCCAGAATGCGCTGTTGCTTCACAGCATCCGCGCGCAGGATGGCGGCTTCCTTTTCGCCCTCGGCGGCAGTGATGGCAGCCTGCTTTTCGCCGTCGGCTTTCAGGATGACGGCGCGCTTCTCGCGCTCAGCCTTCATCTGTTTCTCCATGGCTTCCTGAATTTCACGCGGCGGGATGATGTTCTTCACCTCCACGCGGTTCACCTTGATGCCCCACTTGTCGGTGGCTTCATCCAGGATGGCGGTGATCTTGCCGTTGATGACATCGCGGCTGGTCAGGGTGTGATCCAGCTCCATTTCGCCAATGATGTTGCGCAGGGTGGTGGCAGACAGGCTTTCGATTGCCGCAATGGGCTGGTTGACACCGTAGGTGTAGAGCTTGGCATCCATCACCTGAAAGAACACCACAGTATCGATCTGCATGGTAACGTTATCGCGGGTGATGACCGGCTGAGGGGGAAAGTCTGCCACCTGCTCCTTCAGGCTCACCTTTTTGGCGATGCGCTCGATGAAGGGAATCTTAATGTGCAGGCCTGCCGACCATGTGTCGGAGTAGCTGCCCAGCCGCTCAACGACATACACCTTGGACTGGGGCACGATGACGATATTGGTGATGATCACCAGCAGGACGACAAAGACCAGCGCGAGGATCAGAAAAAACATGACCATAGTGGTTCTCCTTTTTCAGATGGGTGCAACGTTTCAGCGCAGAACGCAGATCACGCTCTGCGGCTTTCGGTCAATACGGGCTCCACGATGAGCAGGGTGCTGTGCAGTTCGGTCACACGGCAGCGCTGCCCGGGGGTGAGAATGTCGCCGGGAGTGGCGCAGCGGGCATTCCAGTCCACGCCATCCAGTCGCACACGGCCCGGCAGGTCGGCGGTGACGGTGGTCAGCACGGTGGCCTCCCGGCCAAGGTTGCGGTCGCCATTGGTGGGGGTGATTTTCTGGCGCAGCTTTGCAGCCAGCGGCCGGAACGCCAGCAGGCACAGAATGCTTACCACAATGAACACCAGGGCCTGCGCCCGGAACGAATCCGTGAACAGGCAGGTGAGCAGGGCGGCAGCTGCGCCGACGGCGAACCAGACGGAGGTCATGCTGAAGGTGGAAGCCTCCAACAGCAGAAAGCCCACCACGGCAGCCAGCCAGAGAAATGGAACAGGGTTCATGGTTCTCCCTCCTTATGCCCCTATTATAGAGTATCCCCCGGGTGGAAGGTCAAGCGTTTTTTACTGGAACGTTGCGCAGAAAACGAAATAAAGAACAAAATAAATGAAAAGCAGTGCAAGATGTAGTTTGCGGATACGGCCCTTTGCGTGAAAATGCAACAACGGGCGGCCCGCAGGCTGCCCGTTGTTGCGAAAATAAAAGATAAAATTTCCTCTGAATGTGCCCAGAGCGAACGCGGCGGGCATTCAAATCGTTTTTACTTGATATCGTAATAGCTGTGGTTCGGGTTATGCCCGTTCTCCTCCACCACGATGGTAAAGCCCATGGGGTTCACCTCCGTGTGCTTGCCGGAAGCCAGCGGCTCCACGATGATGTGCTCCGAGCGGTTCACGATGACCTCAGCGGTTTCCGCTTCGCCTACGCGCTGGTAGTGCAGGATGCCGTCCTGCGCCCGCAGCACCCGCAGCTCACCGGTGCGGAAGGCTTCGCAGCTGTGGCGCAGCTGCGCCAGCTGTGCCAGCACCGGCTTCAGGCGCTTTTCGTGGCTGTCCCAGCAGAAGAAGGCACGGTTGAAGGGGTCGCGGTAGCCCTGCATCCCGATCTCATCGCCGTAGTACAGGCAGGGCACGCCGGGCAGCGTGTAGATGATGGCATAGGCCATGCGCAGGCGCAGCATCCCTTCCTCGTAGGCTTCGCCGGTCACACAGCGGCCGCTCTGCCACTCGCGGCCCCGACCGTTGGCGGGCTCGTCCGCGATCACGGTGAGGGCGCGTTCGGTGTCGTGGGTGGAGAGAAAGTTCAGCGCAGTGTCCATGGCAGGGGCGGGGTAGTGCTCACAGATGGACAGAATTTCGCCCATGGCCTGCTCGGCGGGCTTACCCTTTACAAAGTCCAGCACAGCGTTCTTGAAGGGGTAATTCATCACGCTGTCCAGCCCCTTGCCCAGCAGATAGGTGCGGCGCTGGCCAAAGCCGTATTTGGTGGTGGCGTCCTCCCACACCTCGCCCAGCAGGAACTTCTCCGGGCTGACCCGCTTGACAGCGGCGCGGATCTTTTCAATAAAGTCGTCCGGCAGCTCGTCGGCCACATCCAGACGGAAGCCTGCGGCACCGCGCCGCAGCCATGTGTCAATGACACCGCCCTCGCCGGTGATGAACTCCACATAGGAGGGATTCTCTTCGTTCACCTCGGGCAGGGTCTCGAAGCCCCACCAGCTGCGGTAGCCGCCCTTATACTTGGGGTCAAAATCGTACCAGCTGCGGTAGGGGGAGTTGGGGTCGCGGTAAGCGCCGCCGTCACCATAGCGGCCTTCGCGGTTGAAATAGCGGCTGTCGGAACCGGTGTGGCTGAACACACCGTCCAGCACGATGCCAATGCCGTACTTGGCGGCCTCGCGGCAGAGCACCTCGAACTCCTCGTTGGTGCCCAGCAGCGGGTCTACGTTGAGATAGTCGGCGGTGTTGTAGCGGTGGTTGGAATGCGCCTCAAAGATGGGGTTGAGGTAAAGGTAGTCCACCCCCATCTCCCGCAGATAGGGCAGCTTGATGCGGATGCCTTCCAAGTCGCCGCCGAAATAGTCCTCGTTCAGGTGGCCGCCGGTCTCGTTGGGCTGCCAGAAGGGTTCGGCGTGTTTGTCGGCCTGATACAGCCGGTCCGGGAAAGGCATGGGCTTGTTCTCAATGCCCTCGCAGAACCGGTCCGGGAAGATCTGATAGAACACCTTGCCCTTGATGCACTCCGGGGTCTGGAAACCGGCATCGTAGACGGTGATCTGCCACTTTTCGCCTTCCTGCCAGCTGACAACGCCGCAGTTGTCCGGCCCGCGGTAGATGCGGCGAAAGTCGGTGTAGAGGTCGAAGTAGTAGAAGTACAGGCCCGGGTCGTTCAGCGGCAGCTCCACGGAAAAGTGGTTCTGCTGGGGGGTCTGGCCGTCGAACTTCATGCGGTAGTGCACCGGCACGTCATATTTTCCCTCTTTCTGGAGCACCAGATGAGGATCGACATAGCCCAGCTCTTCCGGGATGCACAGGGTCAAACGTACGGTCTGACCGGCCCGCAGTGCGCCAAAGGGCTGCTTGAAATAGGGGTCGTAGCTATTGAACAGACAAGACAAAGCAGGGTCGTCCTTTCTCAAAAAAGCCCCGGCGGGCCAAACGCCGCCGGGGCAGATGGATTTTTTAAGGGAAAATTACTTGCCCATGGGCACCGGGGAAGCGTACCAGATGTCGTGTGCGTAATCCAGCACAGAGCGGTCGGCGCTGAAGATGCCGCTGTTGGCAATGTTCTTCAGGCTCATGTGTGCCCACTTCTCGCGGTCAGCATACAGCTTCTGCAGGTCGGCCTGTGCGCGGCGGTAATCCTTGAAGTCGGCCATGACCATATACGGGTCGCTGCTGCGCAGGTTCTCGGTCACTTCGTGGAAGTTCTCGCCGTTCCAGCCGCGCTCCAGGAAGTTCAGAGCGTTGTTGGCAACATCGTCGCCCATGATGAAAGCGTTGGGATGGTAGCCCACCTGCTTGAGGTTGTTCACCTCGGGGGTCAGCATACCGAAGATCAGCTCGTTCTCCTTGCCGGCAGCGTCTGCGATCTCCACGTTTGCGCCGTCCAGAGTGCCCAGAGTGATAGCGCCGTTCAGCATGAACTTCATGTTGCCGGTACCGGAAGCCTCGGTGCCGGCCA
>OJNO01001086.1_pt1 | contig 10112 bp, 7 predicted proteins | sample 1597761 | NCBI WGS metagenome assembly OJNO01 (sample SAMN00265071, study PRJEB22529) | human gut metagenome
GGAGAGAGAAAACCACGTCCACAGGGCACACGTCCTGCAGCACAGGCACAGCCGGCAGCGAAAGCAGAGGCACCTGTAAAGGCAGCACCGAAGCCAGAAGCTCCTAAGACAGAAGCACCGAAGCCGGTAAGTGCACCGAAGGCTGAAGCTCCTAAGACAGAAGCACCAAAGGCAGAAGCACCAAAAGCTGAGACAGCACCAAAGAGCGCACCGGTAAGTGCACCGAAGACAGAGCCTGCAAAACCGGTTCAGGCTGCACCGAAAGCAGAAGCTCCAAGGACAGAATCCCAGAGACCAGCTGCACAGCAGAACAGAAACGACGGCCAGCAGCGTCAGGGAAATGGCCAGGGCAACCGTAATTTCCGTCAGGGCGAAGGCCGCGACAATAATCGCGGGGACAGAAATGGAAACGGAGGCAGATTTGGCCAGGGAAGACCACAGGGCGGCAATGGCGGCCAGGGCGGATTCCGCGGAAACAGAAATAATGATGGTCAGGGAAGACCTGTAAGACAGGGAGACTCCCAGAACAGAGGACCGCGCCAGGGTGATGGAAACGGACGTGGATTCCGTCAGGGCGGTGACAACAGAGACAATAGAAATGGAAACGGAAATGGCAGCAGATTTGGCCAGGGAAGACCACAGGGCGGTCAGGGACGTTTCGGAGGAAAAGACGGAGATAACCGTAGTGAAGGACGCTTTGGCGGACAGAACCACCAGGGTGGACAGCGCTCCGGCGGTGCAAGAAGAAGCGGCGGCGGATCTGACGCAATCTTTACACCAGAGCTGACCAAGACATCCAAGGACAGCAAGCGTGAGCGTGACAGAGAGAACAAGAATAAAAAGAAAGATTTCGATAAGACATCAGGTGGCGGACACAGACCAAACCAGGGCGGCAGAAACCAGATGTCCAGAATCCCGAAAGCACTTCAGAAACCTGCTCCGCAGCAGAAACAGGAAGAGAAGAAACCGGAGATCAAGGAGATCACAATTCCGGAGAAGCTTACCATCCGCGAGCTTGCAGAAGCGATGAAGATGCAGCCATCTGCAATTGTTAAGAAGCTGTTCATGGAAGGTCAGATGGTAACGGTAAACCACGAGATCGATTTCGAGCAGGCAGAAGAGATTGCTCTTGGATTTGACATTATTGCAGAAAAAGAAGAAAAAGTAGATGTAATTGAGGAGCTTCTGAAAGAGGAAGAGGAAGACGAATCCACAATGGTTTCAAGACCACCGGTAGTCTGTGTAATGGGACACGTTGACCATGGTAAAACTTCTCTTCTGGATGCAATCCGTAAGACAAACGTAACAAGAGGCGAGGCTGGTGGAATCACACAGCATATCGGTGCTTATGTAGTTGATATCAACGGACAGAAGATCACTTTCCTTGATACACCGGGACATGAGGCATTCACTGCCATGCGTATGCGTGGAGCAAACTCCACAGATATCGCTGTTCTTGTAGTTGCAGCTGACGATGGTGTTATGCCGCAGACAGTAGAAGCTATCAGCCATGCAAAGGCTGCTGGTGTTGAGATCATCGTTGCCATCAACAAGATCGATAAGCCAAGTGCAAACATTGAACGTGTAAAACAGGAGCTTTCCGAGTATGAGCTGATTCCGGAAGACTGGGGTGGAACAACACCGTTCGTTCCGGTATCTGCCAAGACTGGAGAGGGCATTGATAACCTTCTTGAAATGATCCTTTTAACAGCAGAGGTTTCTGAACTGAAAGCAAACCCGAACCGCGCAGCAAGAGGTCTTGTGATCGAGGCTCAGCTGGATAAAGGTAAAGGACCGGTTGCTACGATCCTTGTACAGAAGGGTACTCTTCACGTTGGAGATTTTATCGCAGCCGGAGCATGCAATGGTAAAGTACGTGCTATGATGGATGATAAGGGACGCCGTGTAAAACAGGCTGGTCCGTCTACTCCTGTAGAGATCCTTGGTCTTGGCGATGTTCCTAATGCCGGAGAGGTTCTCATGTCCTTTGAGAATGATAAAGAGGCTAAGAATTTTGCAGCAGCATTTGTTTCCGAGAATAAGAACCGTCTTCTTGAGGAAACTAAGGGTAAACTTTCTCTGGATAACCTGTTTGACCAGATTCAGGCAAGCGACCTTAAGGAGCTCCCGATTATTGTCAAAGCCGATGTGCAGGGTTCTGTAGAGGCTGTAAAACAGAGTCTTGTAAAACTTTCCAATGATGAGGTTGTTGTAAGAGTGATCCATGGCGGCGTTGGTGCTGTCAATGAGTCTGATGTCAGCCTTGCTGCTACATCAAATGCGATCATCATCGGATTTAACGTTCGTCCTGATACCACAGCGAAACAGCTGGCAGAGCAGGAAGGCGTTGACCTTCGTCTGTACCGTGTTATCTACCAGGCAATTGAGGACGTGGAAGCTGCCATGAAGGGTATGCTGGATCCGGTATTTGAGGAGAAGGTAATCGGTCATGCAGAGGTTCGTCAGCTGTTCAAGGCTTCCGGTATCGGTACTATCGCAGGAAGCTATGTGCTTGACGGTACCTTCCAGCGAGGATGCAAGGTACGCATCACCAGAGACGAGGAGCAGATCTATGAAGGTGAGCTGGCTTCCCTTAAGAGATTTAAAGATGATGTCAAAGAAGTCCGTGCGGGCTATGAGTGTGGTCTTGTATTCCAGGATTTCAATGACGTTAAAGAAGAAGATAAAGTTGAAGCATATATTATGGTTGAGGTGCCGCGCTAGAGCGTAGTAATCGCAGGTGTCAGTTGGGGGCAAGCTCATTGCCCCCAATTTTCCGTTGTCCAGAGCCTGCACTCATATAGGAGACCAAAAAATGAGAAAAAACAGCATTAAAAATACAAGGATCAATGCAGAAGTTCAGAAAGAACTGAGCAACATTATCCGCGGTGAGATCAAGGATCCCCGCATCCATCCCATGACATCTGTTATGGCTGTAGAGGTTGCACCGGATCTTAAGACCTGCAAGGCATTTATCAGTGTCCTTGGCAGCGAGGAATCCAAGCAGTCCACAATTAAAGGGCTGAAAAGTGCAGAAGGCTATATCCGCCGTCAGCTTGCGAAGAACCTGAATCTTCGCAACACTCCGGAAATCCGCTTCATTCTGGATGAGTCCATTGAATATGGCGTAAATATGTCCAGACTTATCGATGACGTGATCGAACACGACCATTCGAAGGGCACCGAGAGTGAGGACGGGGAAAAACAGGATACAGCAGAAACTGAAGACGAAGAGTAAAAATCGAGGTGAAGGGAATGGAGAGAATCGAAGAAATTCTGGATGGCGTAAAGACCATGGGAATTGGGGGACATGTTCGCCCAGATGGTGACTGTGTAGGTTCCTGCATGGCACTTTATCTGTATATAAAGAAATGGTATCCTGAAATCAAGGCAGATATCTATCTGGAGAAGCCGAAGCCGGTATTCGGACATATTGCATGCATGGATGAGGTACATTATGAAGCAGGTGAGCCCAGAGAGTATGATCTTTTTGTGACCTGTGATGTGAGCGCTCCTGACCGTCTGGCAGTAGCGGCTGATTATTTCGCTTCTGCGAAAAAGACCGTCTGCATTGACCATCATGTGAGCAATCCGGGATTTGCAGATGTGAACCACGTACATGGTGAGATCAGCTCTGCCAGCGAGGTTCTGTATAAGCTTCTTGACAAAGAAAAAATCAATCTGGATATTGCAACTGCTATTTATACCGGAATGATCCACGATACAGGTGTATTCCAGTATTCCTCCACATCTCCGGACACCATGCGCATTGCCGGCGACCTGATGGAAAAAGGTGTTGATTTTTCCAATATTATTGACGAATCCTTCTATCAGAAGAGCTACATTCAGAATCAGGTCATGGGGCGTGTTCTGGCAGAGAGCATTATGCTTCTGGATGGCAAATGTATCGTTGGCTACATGAAGCTGAGAGACATGGATTTCTATGGTGTAAAGCCGTCAGACCTGGATGGAATCGTAAGCCAGCTCCGTCTTACGAAAGGTGTGGAAGTGGCAATGTTTATTTACGAGCATGAAAGCCAGGTATTCAAGGTATCACTCCGTTCCAACGGTTCTGTAGATGTAAGCAAGATCGCTTCCTATTTCGGAGGAGGCGGACATGTGAAAGCAGCAGGCTGCGATCTGGCCGGTTCCATGTACGATGTTATCAATAATATTTCAGAGCAGATCGAAAAACAGCTTTTAGGACAGGATAAGTAATGGCAGATTTTCAGGGAATCATTGTAATTCACAAGGAAAAGGGCTTTACCTCCCATGATGTGGTAGCCAAGCTTCGGGGAATTCTCCATATGAAAAAGATAGGGCACACAGGGACTCTTGACCCGGATGCTACCGGTGTTTTGCCAGTAGCCCTTGGAAAAGGCACCAAGCTGGTGGATCTTCTTACAGATAAGGAAAAAACGTATGAGGCAGTGCTTCATCTGGGAATCGACACGGATACCCAGGATATGTCCGGAACAGTTCTGGAAGAGCGGCCAGTGAATGTGACTGAGGAGGAAGTGCGAAAAGTACTGAAAAGCTTTGTAGGGGAGCAGCTTCAGGTTCCGCCTATGTATTCTGCTCTGAAGGTAAATGGAAAGAAACTTTACGAGCTGGCTAGAGAGGGCAAAACGGTTGAGCGAAAAGCCAGGCCAGTGTGTTTCTACGAGATAGAGCCTCTGGAATTTCATCTTCCGCTGGTGAAAATAAGAGTGACCTGCAGTAAGGGAACCTATATCCGCACCTTGTGCCATGATATTGGTGAGAAGCTTGGCTGTGGCGGCTGTATGGAAGAACTGCTCCGGTCAAGGGTTGGTCGGTATTCTCTCTTTGAGAGCCATACGCTTGCCCAGGTGGAAGCTGCCGTGGCAGATGGAACCGTTCAGGATATGATCGACCCGGTGGAAGCAGTTCTGGCTGAGTACCCCGCTCTTTATGCGGATTCTTACGGGGACAGGCTTCTGGCAAATGGAAATCCGCTGTCCGACAATCTGGTTCGTCCCCAGCACAAAGAGGGCTGGGTGCGCATGTACGCCAGTGACGGAACTTTTACAGGTATTTTTCAGTGGGATGCAGGGAAGAAGAAATATTATCCGGTGAAAATGTTCTGAATAATAAAGTGACGATTCAGCAGGTGCTGAACAGTTACCAATCAGGCATAAACTGGTTTGACAGGAGAGATTATGGAATACCTGAAGATAGAGGGTGAGTTTCCAAAACTTGCCAACTGTGCAGTAACAATGGGAAAATTTGACGGGATCCACCGTGGCCACAGGAAACTGGTTGAGAAGATCAGGGAGCGGAAGACACTTGGAGAACAGGCTGTCCTTTTTGCCATTGATGCTTCCAGCAACATGATCCTTACCAGCCAGGAGCGCGCTTCCCTTCTTGAAAAGCTTGGCGTGGATGTGCTGGTAGAATGCCAGTTAAATGACAGGATCCGGCATATGAAGGCTGAGAATTTTATAAAAGAGATTCTTATGGGAGATCTTGGGGCATCCTACGTAGTAGTAGGAGAGGACAACCGGTTTGGCTTTGAGCGGAAAGGTACGCCCCGGCTTCTTATGGAATTTGGAGAAAAGTATGGCTTTGATGTGGAAATCCTTTCCAAAGAAATGGATGGACACAGGAAGATCAGCAGTACCTATATCAGAGAAGAACTGAAAAAAGGAAATATGGAGAAAGTCACTTCCCTTATGGGAAGGGATTATTTTGTGGAAGGCCAGGTGGTGCATGGCAGGGGAATGGGACATAAGGTTCTGCTTCCCACTACCAATCTCGTGCCTCCCAGGACCAAGATCCTGCCGCCAAACGGTGTGTATGTGACAAGCTCTTATTTCGGGGATAAGATATACCACGGAATTACCAACATTGGCTGTAAGCCTACGGTTGGTGAGAGCTTTATAGGGGTGGAAACCTATCTTTTTGACTGTAAGGAAGATCTCTACGGAGAGGAATGCCGAGTGGATTTCAAAAAGTTTTTGAGGCCGGAACGGAAATTTCCCTCTCTTGAGGCGCTGAAGAGCAGACTTCTGGCGGATGCAGAGGATGGCCGGAGATTTTTTGAAAAAACTGAGAAATAATATCGGGAAGAAAAACGAAAAAAACAGTTTACAGAATCTGGCGGGTATGCTATACTAGGCAAGGTGTGAGTAGGTTTACTTCCTGCGTTCACATATCAGACAGCCCATATTCAGGGGTTGGACACTCCGACCGTCTCTTAATATGCGGCGATTACGTCCCCACAGGAATACCTGCATGGGAGACCATTAAGAATAATAAGGAGGAAATCAAGATGATTTCAAAAGAAAAGAAAACAGCAATTATGAAAGAGTATGCAAGATGTGAGGGAGATACTGGTTCACCAGAGGTACAGGTAGCTGTTCTTACTGCAAGAATCCAGGAGCTTACTGAGCATTTACAGAACAACCACAAGGATCATCATTCCAGACGTGGTCTGCTGAAAATGGTAGGTCAGAGACGTGGACTGTTAGCTTACTTAAAGAAAACAGACATCGAAAGATACCGTGCACTGATTGAGAAATTAGGTTTAAGAAAATAATTAGTATGCGGAAGGGGCGGATATCCATCCGCCCTATTTTAAGATGTAAGGAAAGCTATGATTGTTCACAGACAAGCTCCGCACCGGAGCTTTTGTGGATAGTGACAAGTGTCACAATAGAGGCACTATTGTCTGTAAGGGCGACCTGACAGATAAAGATTTCCGAGACTTCTGAAAAGGACATTTGAAGAGAACATTTGAAGAGAACTGTTCCCAGCAATATCAAATGTATTTTTCAGTCGTTTCGGACTTCTGTTGTGACAGAGGCAAAGAGAGCTGCAATATACGTTGGTCAGAACTGGTTTTCACAGTTTCTGCAGAAGTGTAGGGTGGCTTCAGATCAATATTTTATATGAAAAAGGAGAGAAGACATGTACAAAAGTTATTCCATGGAATTAGCTGGAAGAACACTTACCGTAGATATCGGACGTGTTGCGAAACAGGCCAATGGCGCAGCACTTATGCATTATGGTGATACCACTGTACTTGCTACAGCAACTGCATCCAAGGAGCCAAGAGAGGGAATCGACTTTTTCCCGTTAAGCGTTGAATATGAAGAGAAAATGTACGCCGTAGGAAAGATTCCGGGCGGTTTCAATAAGAGAGAGGGAAAGGCAAGCGAGCACGCAATCCTTACCTCCCGTGTTATCGACAGACCTATGCGTCCTCTGTTCCCGAAGGATTACAGAAACGATGTAACACTGGTGGACATGGTTATGTCTGTAGATCCGGAGTGCAACCCGGAGATCCCGGCTATGCTTGGTTCTTCCCTTGCTACCTGTATTTCTGATATTCCATTTGATGGCCCATGTGCAACGACACAGATCGGCCTGATCAATGGAGAGTATGTTGTGAACCCTACACTGGCTCAGAAGGATATTTCTGACCTTCAGCTGACAGTAGCTTCCACAAGAGATAAGGTTATCATGATCGAGGCCGGTGCCAACGAGGTTCCGGAGGATCAGATGATCGAGGCTATTTATAAAGCACATGAAGTAAACCAGGAGATCATCAGATTCTTCGATCAGATCATCGCTGAGTGCGGGAAAGAAAAACACAGCTATGAGTCCTGTGCAGTTCCGCAGGAGCTGTTTGACGCCATCAAGGAGATCGTTCCTCCGGAAGAAATGGAAGTTGCCGTATTCTCTGATGACAAGCAGACAAGAGAGAACAACATTGCAGAGATCACAGACAAGCTGAAAGAAGCTTTCGCAGAGAAGGAAGAGTGGCTTGCTGTTCTTGGTGAGGCTGTTTACCAGTATCAGAAGAAGACCGTTCGTAAGATGATCCTGAAAGATCACAAACGTCCGGACGGCCGTGCGATCACACAGATCCGTCCTCTGGCAGCAGAGGTTGATATCATCCCGAGAGTACATGGCTCCGCTATGTTCACCCGTGGACAGACTCAGATCTGTACGATTACTACTCTGGCACCTCTTGCAGAGGCACAGAGAATTGACGGACTTGACGAGTTTGAGACAAGCAAGAGATATATGCATCACTACAATTTCCCGTCCTATTCTGTAGGTGAGACAAAACCATCCAGAGGACCGGGACGTCGTGAGATTGGACATGGTGCACTTGCTGAAAGAGCATTAGTTCCTGTACTTCCAAGCGAAGAGGAATTCCCATATGCGATCCGTACTGTATCTGAGACATTTGAATCCAATGGTTCTACTTCTCAGGCAAGTATCTGTGCATCCACAATGTCTCTGATGGCAGCCGGTGTACCGATCAAAAAACCGGTAGCAGGTATTTCCTGTGGTCTGGTAACAGGCGATACAGATGATGATTACATCGTTCTGACAGATATCCAGGGACTTGAAGACTTCTTCGGAGATATGGACTTCAAGGTAGCCGGAACTCATGACGGTATCACAGCAATCCAGATGGATATCAAGATCCATGGACTGACAAGACCGATCGTAGAAGAAGCAATCAGACGTACAAAAGAAGCTAGAGAATATATCCTGACAGAAGTTATGGAGAAATGCATCGCAGCTCCCCGTACAACTGTAGGCGAATATGCTCCGAAGATCATCCAGATCCAGATCGATCCTCAGAAGATCGGTGATGTTGTAGGTCAGAGAGGAAAGACTATCAATACGATCATCGAGCGTACAGGTGTTAAGATTGATATCACAGACGAAGGTGCGGTATCTATCTGTGGAGTTGATCAGAAGAGCATGGATGAGGCAGCTAACATGGTTAAGATCATTGCAACTGATTTTGAAGCAGGACAGATCTTTACAGGTAAAGTTGTCAGCATCAAAGAGTTTGGTGCATTCGTTGAATTTGCACCGGGTAAAGAGGGAATGGTACACATTTCCAAGATCTGTAAAGAAAGAATCAATCGTGTTGAGGATGTTCTCACACTTGGTGATAAAGTTAAGGTTATCTGCCTTGGCAAAGACAAGATGGGAAGAATCAGCTTCAGCATGAAGGATGTACCGGAAGAAGCGTAAAAAATTATGAGATATCACAATATTACCAAGGACGATATGCTTAATGGCGACGGACTTCGTGTAGTGCTCTGGGTGGCAGGATGCAATCACTGCTGTCCGGAGTGCCAGAATCCTGTCACCTGGGATCCAAACGGCGGACTGCCTTTCGGTGAGGCAGAACGCAAGGAGATTTTTGCGGAACTGGATAAGGATTATGTGAGCGGAATTACCTTTTCAGGTGGAGATCCACTGCACCCGGCAAATATCACTGAGGTAACAGCCTTTGCGAAGGAGATCAGAAAGAGATATCCTGGTAAAACAATCTGGCTTTATACAGGTTTCCTCTGGGAGGAGATCTGCAAAGAAGAGATTGTGCGTTATCTGGATGTCTGCGTAGACGGTGAATTTGAGGTGGACAAGAAAGAACTTTCCCTGAAATGGAAAGGTTCCAGCAATCAGAGAGTGATCGATGTTCCCAAAACTCTTCATGAAGGAAAAGTCGTATTGCATAAATAAGAAATATACAGGCAGTTCAAGTATGCGTCAGGTGTACCTGAACTGCTTTTTTACTGAATCAGTCAAATATTCAGCTATGAGTGTACTGCGAAGCAGGTGTGTTAGCTTTGCATGACCAGACAGGAGGAAAACAGATGAAACGAATCGCGAAATTTCATAAAGTAAGCAAAGAACGCTTCACAGCAGACTGGATCGATACCTTCGCACAGTCTCAGGAAGAAGCAGAGAAAGTATACGAGGCTATCCGTCTGCCGAAGAGAGCGACAGCAGGAAGTGCCGGCTATGACTTTTTCGCACCGGCAGAATTTACTCTGAAACCAGGCGAAACAGTAAAGATCCCGACAGGAATCCGGGTGGAAATGCAGCCGGAATGGGTGCTGAAATGTTATCCGAGAAGCGGACTGGGATTTAAATACCGTCTTCAGCTTAACAACACAGTTGGCATCATTGACAGTGATTATTTCTATTCAGATAACGAAGGGCATATTTTCTCAAAGATCACAAATGATTCCAATGAAAACAAAACTCTGACAATTCCGGCAGATACAGGATTCATGCAGGGAATCTTTGTAGAGTACGGAATCACGGTAGAT
>OJNO01001090.1_pt1 | contig 10098 bp, 6 predicted proteins | sample 1597761 | NCBI WGS metagenome assembly OJNO01 (sample SAMN00265071, study PRJEB22529) | human gut metagenome
CGGGCCGCCGTACTGGTTGGAGGCCACCTGGGCCACGATCTGGGTGGCGATGTTGCAGGCGGTGGCGAAGGAATGGGGCTTTTCGATCATGGTGCCGGTGATAACGGTGCCGTTTTGCAGCATGTCCTCCAGGTTCACCAGGTCGCAGTTGTGCATATGCTGGGCGAAATAGTCGGTGTCGTGGAAATGGATGATGCCCTCCTCATGGGCCTCCACAATATCCTGGGGCAGCAGCAGACGGTTGGTGATATCCCGGGACACCTCGCCGGCCATATAATCCCGCTGGGTGGAGTTCACCACGGGATTCTTGTTGGAGTTCTCCTGCTTGGCCTCCTCGTTGTTGCACTCGATGAGGGAGAGGATCTTGTCGTCGGTGGTGTTGGCCCTGCGCACCAGGGACCGGGTATAGCGGTAGGTGATGTAGTGCTTGGCCACCTCAAAGGCCCCGTGGGCCATGATGTGGTGCTCCACCATGTCCTGAATCTCCTCCACGGTGGGAGCGCGGTTCATCTTCTGGCACTGCAGCTCCACGGACTCGGCAATGCGCCCGATCTGCACCGGGGTCATGCGGTCGGCCTCGGCCACAGAGTTGTTGGCCTTGGTGACGGCCACCTCGATTTTCTGGATATCGAAGGGGACCTCAGCCCCGTTGCGCTTGATGATCTTCATGTGTAACGTCCTCCCTCTCCTCAGATTTTTCTCTCTCCACAGGAAAAGCTGCCCCAGGGGAGCAGCGGTCAATCAGCCTCTTAATCATATACCATATCCTGTGCTGATGCAAGCCCAAAGCCCTAAATATGGGGAAAATGCCTGACGAAAATCCCCTGGATATTTTGTCGATTCTGTACAATGGACACAAGATATGGGAGTACTTGCCGCCCTGTTACCTACAATATATAGTATGACAAGACATTTCACAATTGCAAATGCAACAAAAACCCCCGGGCGCGGAAGATTTTCCGCACCCGGGGGAGAGCGCTTGCCGGTATAGGTTGTTACAGCTTTTCGGCCAGGCGCTCCAGAGCCTCGGTCATGGCCTCCTCAAAGGAGGGATGGGGCCGCATAACGGACAGCAGCTGCCCCACCGTCAGGCCGTTTACCAGGGCGGCGCTGAGCTGGCTGATGATGTCGCTGGCGTGCTGGCACATCAGCTGCGCGCCGATGAGACGGCCGGTATCCCGGTCGGCCACCAGCTTCATGAAGCAGCGGCCCGGGTCCTCGATGACCGTCCGGGCGTTGCCGAACATGGTGCACTTGCCGGACACGGCGTTGATGCCCTGCTCCTTGGCCTCGGCCTCGGTGAGGCCCACCACGGCGATCTCGGGACTGCTGTAGATGCAGCTGGGCACCACGTTCAGGTCCGTGGCGGCCTGGCGGCCGCACATACGATTCACGCAGGCGATGCCCTGGGCGGCGGCCACATGGGCCAGCTGGATCACGGCGGACACGTCGCCGATGGCATAGACCCCGGGGATGCTGGTGCGGAAGTCCTCATCCACCAGCAGGCTGCGGCCCCGGGTCTCGGGAACCAGCTCCGGGGCGAACAGCCCGTCCCAGCAGGGACGGCGTCCGATGGCGCACAGGACCTTTTCGCCGGACACGGCCTTTTCCTTGCCCTTCTGGTCCACATGGACCGTCAGGCCCTCCGGCGTCTGCTCCACCCGCCGGACCATGGCGGAGGTCAGCACCTCCACCCCCTGCTTTTTCAGGATCTGGCCCAGGTTCTGACCCAGCTCCCGGTCCATGGTGGGCAGCAGCCGGTCCATGCCCTCGATGAGGGTGACCCGGCAGCCCAGGTTCGCGTAAAACGTGGCAAATTCCACGCCGATGACGCCGCCACCCATGATCACCAGGGACTCATACAGGCTGTCGCTGCCCTCCAGCAGCTCATCGGAGGTCATGACCCCCGGCAGGTCCAGCCCCGGGATGGGCGGGCGCACCGGCACGGAGCCGGTGGCCGCCAGAATGCGGTCGGCGGTGTAAACCGTGTCCCCCTCCGGGCCGGCAACGGTGACGCGGCCCGGGGCGTCGATGCGGGCGGTGCCCTCCAGCAGGTCCACTTTAGCTCCCTTCAGCAGGGCGTGGATGCCGCCCCGGAGCTTTTCGGAAACGGCCCGCTTATAGGCGAACATCTCTCCCAGATTGAAGGTGATGTCCCCGGCGTGGACCCCGGCAGGGGAGCCGTCCACGGCGTCCCGGTATACCTGGGAGGCGTGGAGCAGGGTCTTGGTGGGGATGCAGCCCCGGTTCAGGCAGGTGCCGCCCGCCTCGCGCCGCTCGACCACGGCGACTCTTTTGCCCAGCTTCGCCGCACGGAGCGCAGCCTCGTAGCCGCCGGGACCGGCGCCGATGACGATGAGTTGATAATCAGCCATAGTGTTTCTTTCCTTTTGAGGGCAATGCCGCCGTTTTCGCGGCGGCATTGCGTGTTTTTTATTGCGCGAACGAATAGCGCAGGATCATGTTGCGCGCCGCGCCGACCTCGTCGAGACGGCGGACGGGCGTGGAGTGGGGAGCGGTGTGGAGCGTCTCGGGATCGGAGTGCGCGAGTTCAAAGAGCTTGCAGTAGATGCCGCAGACCTCATCCATGGTCTCTTTGCTCTCAGTCTCGCAGGGCTCGATCATGAGCGCCTCATGGACGATGAGCGGGAAGTACATCGTGGGCGGGTGCAGGCCAAAGTCAAGCATGCCCTTGGCAAGGTCGAGCGCGGAGACGCCCGTCTCCTTGTGGAGATCGACGAGCGACATGACGAACTCGTGCATGCAGATCTCGTCATAGGCCATGGTGAAGGTATCCTTGAGCCTGACGCGCATGTAGTTCGCGTTCAGCACGGCGTTCATCGCCGCCTCGCGGATGCCGGACTTGCCGAGCGTGAGCACGTAGGTCAGCGCGCGCACGACGACGTCGAAGTTGCCGTAGAACATCTTCACGCGGCCGATGGACTTTTCGGGGTATGCAAAGCCGTACTTGCCGTCCTTTTCGACGACCAGCGGGCCGGGCATGTACTTTTTGAGGAATTCCTTGCAGCCGACCGCGCCTGCGCCGGGGCCGCCGCCGCCATGCGGTGTGGCGAACGTCTTATGCAGGTTACTGTGGATGCAGTCAAAGCCCATGTCACCGGGACGGACGACGCCCATGACGGCGTTGAGGTTCGCGCCGTCGTAATAGCACAGGCCGCCCGCATCGTGAATGATCTTCGTGATCTCGAGGATGTTCTTGTCGAAAATACCGACGGTGTTCGGGTTCGTCAGCATCAATCCCGCGGTGTCGGGGCCGACGGCGGCGCGCAGCGCGTCGAGGTCGACGCAGCCGTCTGCGCCGGACGGGATGTTGATGACCTGGAAGCCGCACATCGCGGCGGTTGCGGGGTTCGTGCCGTGGGCGGAGTCGGGCACGATGATCTTCGTGCGGTTAAAATCGCCGCGGTCGGTATGATAGGCCTTGATGAGCAGAACGCCGGTGAACTCACCGTGCGCGCCCGCCGCGGGCTGGAACGTGACAGCGTCCATGCCGAAGACCTCGCCAAGCTCAGAGCCTAACGTGTGCAGCGCCTCGAGCGCGCCCTGCGCGGTCTCGATGGGCTGGAGCGGGTGGAGCTGGGTGAAGCCCGGCAGCGCCGCCATGTCCTCGTCGATCTTGGGGTTGTACTTCATCGTGCACGAGCCGAGGGGATAGAAGCCGTCGTTCACGCCGTGGATGCGCTTGCAAAGCGCCGTGTAGTGGCGCGTCAGCTCATTTTCACTCACATGGGGTAGGCGCAGGGGCGCTGTGCGCTCCTCTGGGAGCGTGTATTCCGGCACATCGCACGCAGGCATCAGGCTCAGACCGCGGCCCTCCGTGCCAAGCTCAAAGATCAGCTTCATTTCAGCACCTCCTTCACGATGGAAACGGCTTTATCAAGCTGCGCCTTGCTCACAAGCTCGGTCACGCACCAGAGGATGCCGCCCTCGACCTCCGCGCCGCCGAGGATGCCCTCTGCTTCGAGCGCGTCGAGGATCTTCCTGCGGCAGTTGGGGCATTCGACCTCGGTGACGACCTCGTGGAAGAATTCACCCTTGTACTTCAAGGTGCAGCCGATCTTTTCAAGTTCAGAAGCGAAATAGTGCGCCTTCGAGGTGCAGAGCCGCGCGCACTGCTTCATGCCCTTTTCGCCCATCGCGGCCATGTAGACGCCGGCGGCGAAGGCGCATAGCGCCTGGTTGGAGCAGATGTTGGAGCTGGCCTTTTCGCGGCGGATGTGCTGCTCGCGCGCGGACAGCGTCAGCACGTAGCCGACCTCGCCGTCCACATCCTTCGTCTGGCCGACGATGCGGCCGGGGAGCTTTCTCGTCATGGCGGATGTCGTGGCCATGAAGCCGAGGAACGGGCCGCCGAACGCCGTGTCGAGGCCGAGGGGCTGACCGTCGCCGACGGCGACATCCGCGCCCATCGCGCGCGGCGTGGGCAGAATGGCGCAGGCGATGGGGTTCACGCCCATGACGAACTTTGCGCCCGCGGCGTGGACGATCTCACCGGCCGCCTTCGCGTCTTCGATCTGGCCGAAGTAGTTCGGCTGCTGGAGGTAGAAGCACGCGGCGTCATCGCCGAGCGCTTCCTTGAGCGCGTCGAGATCGGTCTTGCCGTCCTTTGCGGGGACGACAAAAAGCTCGGTATTCGAGGCGAAGCAGTAGGTCTTCATGACCTCGATGACCTGCGGATGGGCGCAGGCGGAGACATAGGCCTTCGTGCGCTTGCGGTCCTTGCACATGGGGATCGTCTCGGCCGCGGCGGTCGCGCCGTCGTAGTGCGAGGCGTTGGAAACGTCCATGCCGGTCAGCTCGCAGATCATCGTCTGGAATTCAAACGTGCCCTGCAGCACACCCTGGCTGATCTCAGCCTGATAGGGGGTGTAGCAGGTGAGGAGTTCTTCGCGGGAGGTGACGGATTTGACGACCGACGGGATGAAGTGGCGGTAGGCGCCCGCGCCGCGAAGAACGGTCTTGAAGACTTTGTTCTTTTCGGCCATGGCGGTGACGGCCTCGCGCACCTCAAGCTCGCTCAGGCCCTCGGGAATGTTCAGCCCGCCGCTCCGCAGGAGCATTTCCTGCGGGACGGCCTTGTACAGCCCTTCCAGGCTGTCGACCCCGATGGCGGCGAGCATTTCTTCCCGTTCCGCAGCCGTGGTGGGAACGTAAGAGCCCATCTCAGCCCTCCTGCGCGCAATGCGCTTCGTAAGCGGCGGCGTCAAGCAGCGCCTCAGTGTCGGTCACGGGGGAGACCTTGATGATCCATGCGCCGTAGGGGTCGGAGTTCAGCGTCTCGGGCGCGTCGGCCAGCGCTTCGTTGACCTCGCAGATCGTGCCGCTGACGGGACAGACCACGTCGGAGACCGCCTTGACGGACTCGACATCGCCGAAGCTCTCGCCGGCGGTGACGCTGTCGCCCTCGGCGGGCAGGTTGATAAAGACCACATCGCCCAGCGCATCCTGGGCAAAATCAGAAATGCCGATCACGGCGACGTCGCCGTCCATCTTGACCCACTCGTGGGACTTGGAATACTTCAGCTCAGCGGGAAAATTCATCATGTGTTCCTCCTTGAATTTGATAGAGTTGTTCTTATGTCAATGTACTTAGCGCTCCAGTTTGTAGAACGGCATTGGCACGATCTCAAGCTCGACCATGCGGCCGCGCACGTCGGCGTTCAGATGCTTGCCGATCTCAATATCCTCGACAGGGATGTAGCCCATCGCGACGCCGCAGCCGATATAGGGTGCGAACGTGCCGGAGGATGCCCAGCCGATCTTTTCTCCGTCCATCGTGTAGAGGTCGCAGTGCTCGCGCACGATGCCGCGGCCGACGACCTTCATGCCGATGCGCTTCATTTTCGGCGCGCCGAGCGCGACAAGCGCATCGCGGCCGATGAAGTCCTTGCCCGTGAGCTTGCACGGAAGTCCCGCCATCTTCGGCGTGATCTCGTCGTTCATCTCGTGGCCGTAGAGCGGCATCGAAGCCTCGAGACGCAGCGTGTCGCGCGCGCCGAGGCCGCAGGGGATCAACCCCTCGGGCTCGCCCGCCTTCAGAAGCGCTTTCCACAGGTCGACGGTGTCCTCGGCCTTGCAGTAGATCTCAAAGCCGTATTCACCGGTGTAGCCCGTCTGGGAGACGAGGGCGCGGATCGTGCGCTCGCCGAGGTTCAGGGGCACGTCTTCGGTGAAGGTGTAGTACTTGGCGGGGATGTACTGCTCATCGCAGAGCTTTTTGAGAATGTCGCCGGACTTGGGGCCCTGCAGGGCGATCTGGCCCCAGTCGTTGCCCTCGTCGCGGTAGTCGACGTCGCCGGAGAGATGGCTCTCGACCCAGGCGGCGTCCTTTTCGCGGTTGCCCGCGTTGACGACGAGCCAGTAATTGTCCGCTGCGCAGCGGTAGACGATGAAGTCGTCGATGATGCCGCCATTGTCGTTGCAGAACATCGAGTACTTGATCTCGCCGTCTTTCATGTTCGAAATGTCGGCGGTGATGATCTTCTGCACGTTGGCGACGGCGTCGGGGCCCTTGAGGCGAAGCTCGCCCATGTGGGAAACGTCGAACAGACCGGCCTTTTCACGAACGGCCATGTGCTCGGCAATCACGCCGGTGGGATACTGCACGGGCATCAGGAAGCCGCCGAATTCGACGATCTTGCCGCCCATGTCCACATGCGTTTGGTAAAGTGGGGTCTTCTTTTCCATAGTGCGCATCCTCCGAAAACAATAATTTTAATGAATATTATAAAAATTATTAAAATTAAGCATCAAAAAAGAGGCACAAAACTCCCTTTTGAGCTTTGTGCCTCCGTTGGTCACCTGAGAGATTCCCCGCCCGAGTCATCGCGGCAGGTTGCACCTTCGGCGTGCGTAAACGCACTTTTCGGAGCGTCGTCCGAGTTCGGCCCTTTTGCCTGAGAGCTTCTGCGTTCCCCTTCGGCGCCGCGGCAGAATATTCCGCGGTCTCTCCCGAACTCATCATCCGATCGGTTGATTCATTTTGCTTTTTAAAGCTAACATAAGAATTGGCCTTTGTCAAGAAAGAAAAAATAATATTTTGTTAAAATATTTCAAGCGGAAATTCGGCAAACCGAAAACTGCCGAAACGGGTCAAAATTTGAAAGCATCCCGTTGGTATGACTGCGTTGCCGGCCAGGTTCCATTTCGCTTCGGCATAGCTTTATTTGTATTTCGCATTTGCATTTTGCCTAAAGCGGCGGTGGAGAAGTGATGGGGCGTCTATTTTCTTCGACGAAATCCGTCCTGCGCGGACAAAATTGTATTGACAACGGCGTAGGATGGGTCTATTGTACACACATCATTCGTCAAATGCTTTGAGCAGGACACGACTTCCCCGGATCACCGCTTTCAGAGAGCCGTTGGTGGTGCAAAACGGCAGCAAGGAACGGGCAGGCCATCCCCTGTGAGCAGCCGCGGTGAAAGGCGCAAACGCCGAGTAATCGCAGCCGGTCCCCCACCGTTAACAGGGTGCGCTCTCTGATCCATTCGGGCAGCGGTCGAGCGGCCGGTTTTCCGGCAAGCAAAGTGGTAACGCGGAAGTTGAGATCTGCGGCGGATATCGCCGCGATATTGGCCTTCGTCTTTGCGATGGGTTTTCGTTGTGGAAAACCTGCGGCAGAGGCGGGGCTTTTCTTTTTGCTCCCGGCATTGACGAAGAACACAGCTTTTTTAGGAAAGAAAGGGAAATCACATGAACACACTCGTCATCGTGCTGATCGCGGCGGTCGTCCTCGTCGCTGCCTACGCACTCTATGGCCGCTGGCTCGCCAAAACCTGGGGCATCGACCCCAAGGCGCAGACGCCCGCCGTCAAGTATAACGACGGCAAGGACTTTGTCCCCACCAACGGCTGGACCGTCTTCAGCCATCAGTTTTCCTCCATCGCGGGCGCGGGCCCTGTCACCGGCGCGATCCAGGCCGCCGCGTTCGGCTGGCTGCCGGTGCTGCTGTGGGTGCTGCTCGGCGGCGTCTTCTTCGGCGCTGTGACGGACTTCGGCGCGCTGTACGCCTCCGTCAAAAACGACGGCAAGTCCATGGGCATGCTGATCGAAAAGTACATCGGCAAGCTCGGCCGCAAGCTGTTCCTGCTGTTCTGCTGGCTGTTCTGCCTGATCGTCATCGCGGCGTTCGCCGACATGGTCGCCGGCACGTTCAACGCCTACACCGTGGTCGACGGCGTGACGCAGCTTGCTGACGCCGCACAGACCAACGGCGCAGCCGGTATGGTGTCCATCATGTTCATGGTGTTCGCCGTCGTCTTCGGCCTTGTGCAGAAGAAGCTGAACCTCTCGGGCTGGAAGGAAGCCGTGCTCGGCATCCTCTGCATCGTTGCCTCGTTCGCCGTCGGCATGAACTGCCCACTCATCTTCGGCAAGGCGACCTGGAGCTACATCACGTTCGTCTACATCTTCTTCGCCGCCGTTCTCCCGATGTGGCTTTTGAAGCAGCCGCGCGACTACATGACCACCTTCATGTTCATCTGCATGATCGCGGGCGCGGTCGTCGGCCTTCTCGTTGCGCATCCGACGATGAACCTCCCCGTCTTCACGGGCTTCAACAATGAAAAGCTCGGCACGATGTTCCCCATCCTGTTCGTCACCGTCGCCTGCGGCGCGGTGTCCGGCTTCCACAGCCTCGTCTCCTCCGGCACGTCGTCCAAGACGGTCGAAAACGAGAAGGACATGCTCAAGGTCGGCTACGGCGCGATGATCCTCGAGAGCCTGCTTGCCGTGCTCGCACTCTGCGTGGCCGGTGCGGCCGCCGCGGCGGACGGCACTCCCGCTGCCGGTACCCCGTTCCAGATCTTCAGCCGCGGCGTTGCGGGCTTCTTCGAGATGTTCGGCGTGCCGAACTACGCCGCCACGGTCTTTATGACGATGTGCGTCTCCGCCCTCGCCCTCACGAGCCTTGACGCCGTCGCGCGTATCGCGCGCATGAGCTTCCAGGAGCTTTTCAGCGTGGACGACATGACCCACGCCGAGCCCTGGCGCAAGCTCCTGTGCAACACGTATTTCTCCACGGTGCTGACGCTCGTGCTCGGCTACGTGCTCACGAAGATCGGCTACTCCAACATCTGGCCGCTGTTCGGCTCGGCGAACCAGTTGCTCTCCGCGCTCGTGCTCATCACGCTGTGCGTCTTCCTCAAGGTCACGGGCCGCAGCAACAAGATGCTCTTCCCGCCGCTCGTCATCATGCTCTGCGTCACGTTCACGGCGCTCGTCCAGCGCCTGATGGCCATGGTGCGCGCCATCCAGAATGCTGCCGCCGTCACCATCCCCGCGGGCGAGACGACCTGGGGCGCGGTGTTTATCGCCAACGGCTTGCAGCTCATCATCGCGGTGCTGCTCATCGTGCTCGGCGCGACCATCGTCGTGAACTCGATGAGAAGCTACATCGCCAGCAAGCACAACAGCGAGGCCAAGGTCTAATTTTGAAAAATGTGCAAAAAAGGAGGCTTCCCGTCGGGAAGCCTCCTTTTTTTGCTTTGTTACCAGCTTGCGACCGTGCCGTCGCATCTCGGTTCGGTGCCCGCGGCGTAAACGCCGTTTTCGCACTTCCAGATGATCTCGCCGCGGCCCATGGCCGTGCGGTCGTCGGCGATCTCGACCTCGTGCCCCATTGCTCGCAGCTGCTCGGCGATCGCCTCGCCCGCCTCGCGCTCGATCTGGAGCTTTTTGCCGCCGATCCACTGGATGCGCGGCGCGTCGAGCGCCTCCTGCGGGTTCATGGCGTAATCGATGGTGCTCGTCAGCACCTCGACCTGCCCCTGCGGCTGCATGAACGCGCCCATCACGCCGAACGGGCCGACGGCCTCGCCGTCCTTGAGCAGAAAGCCCGGGATGATCGTGTGGTAGGACTTCTTTCCGCCCTCCAAATAGTTATCGCTCTTCGGGTCGAGGGAGAAGTTCGCGCCGCGGTCCTGAAGCGAGATGCCCGTGCCGGGGATGGCGATGCCCGCGCCAAAGCCGCAGTAGTTGCTTTGGATAAGCGAGACCATGTTGCCCTCTGCGTCCGCGGTGCAGAGGTAGATCGTGCCGCCGCAGAGATCGGAAGAGAACACGTCTGAACTCCAGTC
>OJNO01001092.1_pt1 | contig 10066 bp, 9 predicted proteins | sample 1597761 | NCBI WGS metagenome assembly OJNO01 (sample SAMN00265071, study PRJEB22529) | human gut metagenome
GCGAGGTGAACCGCGCCAAAGGCGAGGACTGCGTGCTGGGCGGCAAGGGCATCAACGTGTCCGGTGTGCTGGCCGAGCTGGGCTGCCGGAACACGGCGCTGGGCTTTGTGGCTGGTGAGACGGGTGCGTGGCTCGAGCGGGGTCTGGCCGCGCAGGGCATCAACACCGACTTTATCCACCTGGAGCAGGGCATGACCCGCATCAACGTCAAGATAAAGGCGGGGCAGGAGACTGAACTGAACGGCGCAGGCCCGGACATCCCCGAGAGCGCCATGGAGCAGCTGGAAGCACAGCTCGATAAGCTGGCCGAGGGCGACATCCTCATTCTGGCGGGGAGCATCCCGTCCAGCCTGCCCCAGACCACCTACGAGCGTCTGCTGGCCCGTCTGGAAGGCCACGGCGTGCATACGGTGGTGGACGCCACCCGCGACCTGCTGGTGAATGTGCTGCAGTATCACCCCTTCCTCATCAAGCCCAATAATCATGAGCTGGGTGAGATCGTGGGCCGCACCCTCACCACCGACGCCGACATCACCGCTGCCGCCCGCACCCTGCAGGAAAAGGGCGCCCGGAACGTACTGGTGAGCATGGCCGGTGACGGTGCGCTCCTGCTGGACGAGAAGGGCGAGGTCCACCGCATCGGTACGCCCAAGGGCAAGGTGGTCAACAGCGTGGGCGCAGGCGACAGCATGGTGGCCGGTTTCGTGGCAGGCTACCTGCGCAGCGGCAGCTATCTGGAAGCCCTGCGTCTGGGTACTGCCTGCGGCAGTGCCACTGCGTTCAGCCTCGGGCTGGCAAAGAAGGAAAAGATCGACGCCCTGCTGGCGACGATTTGAGCGATAGAAGGAAACAAGGAGAGGAGACACACTATGCGAATCACGGAATTGTTCACGGCACAGTCCATCGCGCTGGACGAAGCCCAGCAGGACCGCAGCCAGATCATTGACCGTCTGGTGGAGCTGCAGGCGACCCACGGCAACATCAGAGACAAGGAAGCCTACAAAAAGGGCCTGTATGAGCGCGAGGACGAGGGCTCGACCTATGTGGATAACGGCATCACCGTCCCCCACGCCAAGTGCGACTGCGTGACCCGGCCCAGTCTGGCGGCCCTCCGCCTCAAGACCCCGGTGCAGTACAATGCCGAGGACGACGGCAAGACCGACCTGCTGTTTGCCATCGCAGCCCCCAAGAACGGCAGCCTCCACGTGGATATGCTGGCCCGTATGATGCAGATGCTCATGAACGAGGACTTCGTGGAGAAGCTGCGCACCGCCAGGACCCCGGAAGACTTCCTCGCCGCCATCGACGCGCAGGAAGAGGCCCAGTTCGGCGACGAGAGCTTCACCGACCAGGAGATCGAGCAGGCGGGCTACCGTGTGCTGGCCGTCACCGCCTGTGTCAACGGCATCGCCCATACCTACATGGCCGCTGAAGCCCTGAACAAGGCCGGTGCTAAGATGGGCGTGACCATCAAAGTCGAGACCAACGGCTCCGACGGTGCAAAGAACATCCTGACGAAAGATGAAATTGCAAACTGCGACGGCATCATCGTGGCAGCGGAGAAGAAGATCGAGACGGCCCGCTTCGACGGCAAGCCGGTCCTCTTCACCCGCGTGGACGACGGCATCCACAAGCCCGAAGAGCTCATCCATAAGATAACCTCCGGCGAGGTGCCGGAGTTCCACGCTAAGGGCGGCGCACAGGCCGCGGAGGACGCTTCTGCCTCCGACAGCTTTGGCCGCAGCCTCTACAAGAACCTGATGAACGGCGTCTCCCATATGCTGCCCTTCGTGGTGGGCGGCGGCATCATGATAGCGCTGGCCTTCCTGCTGGACGATTACAGCATCGACCCCTCCAACTTTGGCATGAACACCCCGCTGGCCGCTTTCTTCAAGACGGTGGGTTCTGCGGCCTTCAGCTATATGCTCCCCATCCTGGCAGGCTTCATCGCCATGTCCATTGCGGACCGTCCGGGTCTGGCCGTCGGCTTCGCAGGCGGCGTGCTGGCCATGAACGGCACCAACTTCGCCGGTATCGCCGCTGGTGAGACCACCGGCATCTCCGGCGGCTTCCTGGCCGCTCTGCTGGCCGGTTTCGTGGCCGGTTATGTGGTGGAGTTCCTCAAGAAGATCACCGAAAAGCTCCCCGCCAGCCTGAACGGCATCCGTCCCATGCTCATCTACCCGCTGGGCGGCATCCTCATCGTGGGCGCGGTCATGTGCGGTATCAACCCCATCATGGGCATGATCAACACCGCCATGACCAACTGGTTGAACGCCATGGGCGGCACCTCCAAGGTCCTGCTGGGCGCTATCGTGGCCGGTATGATGAGCATCGACATGGGCGGCCCCTTCAACAAGGCGGCTTACGTCTTCGGCACCGCAGCCCTCGCCTCCGGCAACTATGAGGTCATGGCCGCTGTCATGGTGGGCGGCATGGTACCTCCCATCGCCATCGCTCTCTCCACCACTTTCTGCCCCAGGAAGTGGACTCCCGACGAGCGCCGCAACGGCATCGTCAATTACATCATGGGCCTCTGCTTCGTCACCGAGGGCGCTATCCCTTACGCAGCGGCTGACCCGCTGCGCGTCCTGCCCAGCTGCGTCATCGGCGCAGCCCTCTCCGGTGCGCTGTCCATGACCTTCGGCTGCGCCCTCCGCGCCCCTCACGGCGGCATCTTCGTCTTCCCGGTCGTTGACCATGCCGTGATGTACTGTGTGGCTCTGGCGGTCGGCAGCGTCGTGGGTGCGGTCATCCTGAGCCTGCTCAAGAAGACCCGCACCGAAGAATAATCAGGCTATTCGCTCCCTTTTCAAGTATAAACAGCCAAAGGCCCCCATCCGGCAGATACCGGATGGGGGCCTTTGGCGTGTAAGATACAGTTAAAAAGCCTCTCCCTAAGGGAGAGGCTTGGCAGAGACATAAAAACCTGTATAAAACACAAAAACCCGCCTGGCAGCGGGTTTTTGTGTATAGAGGGGTGGGAAAGTATATAAAGTGGTGAATCGCGTGATCAGTCGGCAACATATCGTACCCGAACACCGGGATCCCCGGCGGTACATCAGAACTTCAGTGACGCTGCCTTGCAGTATGTATTATACCCGAATTTATTTTCTTGTCAAATGCAAAAATTTGGTTTCGCTTTAATTTAGCACTTTACTTTTTGACAAAAACTTTATATAATTAAAGACGGCAAAACGAAAACTGATTTTTGCACAGTTTGTACTATTGCTACAACAATAAAACTTTGCTTTCAAAAAATTTTATGTAATGTAACATATTTCAAAAGGAGTACTTTTCCTATGGACGATTTGGACCGCAAGATTCTCGCCCTCCTCGCAAAGAACGCCCGTATGCCGGTGAAGGAGATCGCCGAAAAGGTGGCGCTGACCAGTCCCGCTGTCTCCAGCCGCATCCACAAGCTGGAAACGGACGGCATCATCAGCGGCTATACCGTGATGCTCAACCGCCCGTCCGACCGGGTCTATGTGGACGCTCTCATCAGCCTCTCGGTGGCCCCGTCCCAGCGGGACGAGCTGGTGGAGCTGATGAAGAACAGCAAAGAGGTGCTGCAGTGCTACCACGTCACGGGAGCTTACACCTTCCTCATCAAGGTGAGCTGCGGCAGTATGCCCCAGCTGGAGCACCTCATCTTACAGTTCCAGAAGCTGGGTACCACCAGCACCCAGATCATCCTCTCGACGCCCGTCAATCACGGCGACCTTGAGGCCATGATGCTGTAAGCGTTCATAGAACTGTTACACTTGTGGGTGCAATTTTCGCCCGCCGTGGGTCGTTTACCGAATAGCAGGGATAAATCATCAAATACTATCACTGCACACCGAAAATCTCACCCTGCGAACGAAAGGATAAATTGAATATGAAACGTATCATTGCTTGTCTGATGGCCGGCGTCATGCTGCTGGCTCTGGTGGGCTGCGGCGGGTCGGGCAGCTCCGGCAGCGCGTCTTCTGCCGCGAAGAAAGATTACACCCAGATCCTCCACGACGCCCGCAGCGACGAGGACAACAAGTATGAGATGATATTCACCAAAGGCGAGGACGGCAAGTTCACGGCCCAGTACGGCTACAGCGCCGAGTATGAGGCCGACCAGCTCTCCGACGAGGTGGCCAACATGATGATGCCTCTGCTGGGCCTCGAGGACGATATGTACGACGACTTCGCCGCCTCGGTGTCCGGCATGATGGTCAGCGTCTACGGCGTGGCCATCGTCAAGCCCGCCGAGGGCAAGACGCAGGACGTGGTGGATGCGATGGATGCCTATGTCCAGAGCCAGCAGAAGTCCATGGAGCATTACCTCGAAGACCAGTACCAGATCGCTTCTGCCGCCCGCGTGGCGACTGTCCCCACCGGCGAGGTGGTCATGGTCTGCTGTGAGGACAGCGACACCGTCTTTGAAAACATCAAAAAGGCTCTGGCCGCATAACGTATTACAGGAAAAAGCCCCCGCTTCCAGTTGGAAACGGGGGCTTTGCTGTATTTGTTGATTACGGATTCTCGATGGCGTTCACGAGCTTGTTGGCGATGTACTGGTGGCCCTTGATGGTGGGATGCACGTCGATGGTGGTCTCCGTGTTGGGGATGGCCACATAAGTCAAGTTATAAGTCTTGGCGATCTGCTTCTCAAACTTGTTCAGCTTGTTGAAGTAGCTGCGCCAGCAGGGGATGAGCGGCACAGGGTTGGTGTAGCCCACGAGGATGATCTGGGCATCCGGGTTGAGATTGCGGATCTCCTGCACGATGGAGATGAGGGCTGCGGAGGTCTTGGGGTAAGTCTCGTCGCAGATCTTGCTCATGCCGGAGAAGAGCAGATTCCAGGTGGCGTCCCTCTCGGCCTTGGTCAGGTCCATCGCCTTGATGCTGCGGTAGATGGCGGACATGGTGGAGCCGGAACCTTCATTGCGCAGGTCGCCGGCCAGAATGGTAGCGGCCAGCTTCTCGCTCTTCCAGTTGGTGGCGTTGCCCAGAGCCACGATGCAGGGGACGAAGGCGTCGTTGGAGCCGATCTGGACGGAGACGACGTCGGCCTTGCGGATGTAGTCCTGGAACTCAGGGTAGTTGTACTCGCAGCCGGACGCCATGTTCATCTGGGGCATCTTGCCGTACCGGATCATGTCTGCGAGGTCGGGAGCCGTCAGGGCCGGCAGGCCGAGGTTGATGGCGTGGTCACGGTCGAGGCCGAGAGCTGCAGCCACCTTGCCGACATAGCAGTCGGGAGAGTAGCCATGGAAGTTGGGAGCCATATCGACGCTGTAGCCGGAGCGCGCACTGTACTGGACATCGGCCAGACCGACGCCGGACACGATGCTGTCGCCCAGTGCGACGTAGGTGAGCTGCTCGTCCTTATCTTCCTTTTTGGTGTCATCGGCCTTGACCTCGGCCTCAGCAGCGGTCGCCGCCTCCTCTGCGTCGTCCGCAGAAGGGACCGGGTCAGCCTGAGCCGTCTCGGTGGCAGAAGCCGCGGCTTCCGCCGGAGTCTCGGGCTGCAGGGCAGCCTCCGGGTTCAGGGTGACGATGACATGATCATCGCCGGCGGCGTCCGCAGCGGCCTCGCTCCCCTCGGCCAGCGCGGGGACGCTGAGCAGGGAGACGAGCAGCAGGGCAGAGACCGCCAGACTTGCAAAACGCTTGTTCATGGCAGAAGAGTCCTTTCATGAAAATCAATAGTCGCGGGGGGAGATGTCAGCTTCGAGCTGACGGTAATCGACCTTGCCCACAGGGGTCATGGGCATACTGGAAATAAACTTGTAGGCCACGGGCTGGACGTATTCGGGCAGCTCCTCGGCGCACATCCGCTCCAGCTCCCGGATCACCTGCTTTTTCTTGGCGGTGGTGTCGGCCTTGAGCACGATGTAGACGAAGGGCAGACGGCCCTGGGTGTGGTCTTTGTCGGCGCAGCCCACCACCGAGCACTGATGCACCGCCGGGTGGCGGCTGACGACGTTCTCGATCATGGAGGGGAACACCTTGAAGCCGTCGTGGCGGATGATCATTCGCTTGATCCGGGAATCCAGGAACACAAAGCCGTCCTCGTCCAGATAGCCCATGTCGCCGGTGTGGGCCCACACCCGGCCGTCGGGGTGGCGGCGCAGCAGGATGGCGGTCTCCTCGGGTTTGTTGTAGTAGCCCTTCATCAGGCAGGGGCCGGAGATGCACAGCTCGCCCCGCTGGCCGATGGGCAGCTCCTGATCGGTGCCCGGCTCAAAGGCCGCCACCACGGTGTTCACCATGGGGATGCCCACACTGCCGGGCTTGTTGTCCAGCCCGGCGGCCACCGTGGCTGCCGAGGACACTTCAGTCATGCCGTAGCCCTTGGCAATGGGGTACCGGGCCCCGTGGGCAGCCAGAAAATCGTTGACGGTCTGCTCGGCCCCCCGGGAGAGGGAGTCGCCGCCGGCGGCGTAGTTGATGATGAAAGAAAGGTCCTTGTCCCGCAGCTTGGGGTCAGAGGCAAGCTGCTGGTAGTGGGTGGGCACGCCGAACATATGCTCGGGCTTGTGCTTCAGCACCAGACTGCCCAGCTTGTCCGGGTCCAGGTTGGGGATGATGATGACCGTGAAGCCCAGCACCAGGGGCAGATGGATGCCGCAGGCAAAGCCGTAGGCGATAAAGGGGGGCATGATGTTCATGAGCTTCTGCCCCCGGTGGAACAGCTTGGGGTAAGCCTGGAACTGCAGGGCGATGCCGTTGAAGCAGTCGTCCGTCAGCATGACCCCCTTGGGGGAGCCGGTGGTGCCGCCGGTGTGTACCACCACGCAGGCGTGGTCTGGGTCATAGGGCTCCGCAGCGGTGCTCTGGCCCTCGCCGCCCTTGATGAACTGCTTCCAGCGGATGACGTTGGAAGCATATTTGTTCTTGTCGGGGGTGGTCAGCTTGTAGCCTACGGCCATCACCGGGGGCAGAGAGTCGGCCGGAGAGAGGACGATCACCTTTTCCACATTGGTGCGCTTTGCGGCCTGACGGCAGCGCTCGTACACCACGTTCAGGCAGACGAGAAGGTGGGAATCCACCTCCTCAATGTACTCACGGATGCCTTCGACGCTGTAGCGGGGGTCCACCAGATTCAGGGTGGCTCCCATCATGTCGGCGGCATAAAACAGGGCGATGATCTCCGGGGTCATGATGCTGACCACCGTGATGATGTCGCCCTTTTTCACCCCGACGCCCCGCAGGGCGGCGGCGGTCTTTTTTACGTTGACGATCAGATCGGCGTAGGTGAACTTGCGGCCGTAGTATTCCAGAGCCGTGTCGTTCAGGTGGTTCTTGCTCCGCTGGCAGACATACTCAAAGGCCGAGAGGGCAGGCAGGGTCTGATCGATGAATTTCTGGTCGTAATACTTGAGCCAGGGTTTGGCCTGGGATGCGTAAACAGGATTCTGCGTCGTCATCAATTTCTCATTCCTTTATGTTTGTAGGCCCGCGCGGGGGCCAATGTTTTGTTTCGTTTTGTTACAAAGCCACTCCTGTTATTGTAGTAGAGCAGAGAACAAAAGTCAATAAACAGAGAGGCAACAATGAGAAAAACGCAAGAAAAAGTTTACGATTCCCGGCACCAGTCTTCGGCCTCGGAGGCGCTGCAGAGCACCCAGTGACGGGGCCGAAGCTCCCGCCACTGGGGAGCCTCCGTGGAGTAGTCGTGCATGGAGGGGTCATAGACCAGCAGCTTCTTGTGCTTTTCAAGGCTGGGATCAGGGATGGGGACCGCGCTCAGCAGGGCTTTGGTGTAAGGATGCAGCGGATGGAGGAACAGCAAAAGACTGTAAAGGCTCATAAGCTGGTGGTTAATAACCGGAAGACAAGTATGGTGACAGGTGTTCTGGATGTGCTGTCTTTTAATCTGAATGAGATATTGCTGGAGACAGAGCAGGGAATGCTGATGGTGAGAGGAACGGATCTGCATGTGAACCGTGTGAATCTTGAAAAGGGAGAGATCGATCTGTCGGGAAACATTGACAGTATCTCATATTCGGATATCCATTCGACAGCAAAGCAGGCAGGAAGTCTTTTTGAAAAGTTATTCCGGTGATCTGCCGGAGAACCGGGAATGTCATGAGGAATAAGGAAAATAAGGTGAAATGTAAGATGGGGATAGGAAAAGAACTGTTTATATTTCTGCTGGCGGTCCTGGCCGGAGCAATCGTACGTCTTGCATACCGTTGTATCAGCTGCCTGCGGGAAGTGGTACACCATGCTCATTGGGTTATTGAACTGGAGGATCTGATCTATTGGATCGGAACCGCGATTTTTTTGTTTGTGCAGATTTACTACACAAGCAGTGGTAGTGTGCGGTGGTATTTCATACTAGGTGTTGGAATCGGCGGGATCATTATGTCAGTTTTTCTTGCGATTACGGGGAAAATTTGTCGGAAAATTGTACGGCGGCATAGCAGATTTTTTACCGAAACACTTGAAAAACCCGGGGAAAAAAGATAGAATAAAAATAATTAACAGGTGAGTGAAACGGCAGGGCTGCCGGCAAGGGTGAGTAAATTAATATGAATGATGTAAAGCAGAGAAACCGCAGAAGACGGCAGCGCAAGCGTTCTCAGAATCATAAGAGAAGTGTGTTGGCGATCAGCGCAGTTGTTCTTATGTTGACAGTTATGGTGTCTGCAAACAGTATGACATTAAAGGCAAAGAACAGGGAGTATCAGGCGCAGGAGACGGAATTAAAAGAGCAGATCCAGGCGGAACAGGATCGGAAAAAAGAGATTAAAGAACTGGAAAAATACGTTGGAACGGATAAATATGTAGAAGATGTAGCGAAAGAAAAGCTGGGTCTGGTACATGACAACGAGATTGTTTTTAAATCGAAATAAGACTATAAAAGACGAATGATAAGCTTCAGGAAGAGATTCCTGAAGCTTTTTTCCGTCATGTATTCAGAAGAAAGGGGAACGACAAAATTGGCAAAGATAAAGGAACAGGAAATATTTGTAAATCCATATGTGATACAGATAGACAAATTTGCCGATTCATTGCAGCATTTATCCAAAACATTTCTGAATATGGAGGCATACAAAGGAACCTTGTCCAGAGAAGAAATTGATGAAATGTTTGAAAAGGTGACAGGGAATGTCTGTGCAGGCTGTGAACGGCGGGGAGAATGTCTGGGAGAAAAGCACTCGGTGACTTATCAGATGATGTATGAGATCCTGTGTGCGGCAGAAGAATATGGCGCAGAACTGAATATGGAATTAAAACGCAGGCTGAAGAGACAGTGCCTGTTTGCACCACGTTTTTTAAGAGAGAGTCTGGAAGAATTCGAGAATGCCAAGCAGATCCTGATGTGGAATCACAGACTGGTGCAGGCAAGAGAGGGGTATGCAAGACAACTTACGAGCTTCGCTAAAATGATACAGTATACAACCAGGGAACTGGATGCCGGGATCTTCCAGGATGACCATTTGGAGAAGCGTATAAAGGCAGCGCTGAAAAAAGAAAATGTGAAGCTGCTTTCGGTTGTGTTTTACATGACACAGCAGGGAAAATATGAAGTCCATCTGACGGTAAAAGCCATGAAAGGACGGGTCGTCCTTGCAAAAGATGTTGCGTTTCTGGTGGGAAAATGTATAGGAAGAACGATGATTCCGAGACAGGGGGAAAGGCTTGTGATCGGAGAAGAATATGGCACCATTGCCTGTATGGAGGGAGCGAAGTTTCAGACACTGCAGGGTGTTGCGAGGATCGGAAAAGGACTGGAAGAGATATCGGGAGATACGTTTCTGATGAAGGATCTTCCGGGCGGACGCAAAGGAGTTGCGCTTTCGGATGGCATGGGTTCCGGAGAGGAAGCATTCCGGGACAGTACAATGGTGGTGGAGATGCTGGAAGAACTGCTGGAAGCAGGATTTCCGGTAGAGACAGCGGTGCAGATGATGAATACGGCGCTGGTAACAGGACGGGAAGAAGTGAAGTTCTGTACATTGGATGTCTGTCTGTTTGATCTGTATCAGGGAAGTTGTGAATTTGTAAAGGCCGGAGCCTCGGCGACTTTTATTAAGAGGAAGAAAGAAGTTGAAAAAATCGAGTCGACGACACTTCC
>OJNO01001094.1_pt1 | contig 10062 bp, 8 predicted proteins | sample 1597761 | NCBI WGS metagenome assembly OJNO01 (sample SAMN00265071, study PRJEB22529) | human gut metagenome
TCTTTTTCGCTGTTTTGGTGCGCTCAATTGGTACCACACCCCCATTTTGGTGTCACTCGGGTACCACGCTCAGCCCGCACTGCGGGCTGATGTATCCCCAAGACGCCGCGAAAGCGGTGTCTTCCTTTCTCCTGCTATCTTTTTCGATTCCTATGGACATGCAGTGGTTCCGTTGCTTGGTGGACTGGCAATTCGTGATATCAATGCAGAGGAAACACAGACACTGGGATATTTTTCTCCAAAACAGCATGACAATGGAGAATATCTGATCCAGAGTTCCTATTCCTTTGTAGATGAGAGTAACCGTCTGGTGTGTCCGACCAATAATAACCATGTGCTGATGCTGAAAGCAACAGATGAAGACGGAAACGTACTTCCGGAATTTGAGAAAGTGCTGGATATTGATATTAAAGCAGCGGCAGAGGCAGCACTTGGAAAAACACTGGATCAGAATCTTCTTGCTGTAGTGTTTGACTATGAAGGAAATCTCTGGTTTGCAACTGGAGGATTCCGTATTTACCCTGACAGGAAACAGCAGGGTGCTATGGGCTATATTTCCCGTACAGCTATTGATGCCATTTTAAATGGAGAGGAAACTGATCTGTCAGATGCAGTCTTCGTATATGAGCTGGCTCCGGGAGAGGGTGCAGAGAACGGAATTGCAGCATCCAAGGATGGAGCAGTGATCCTGACGAATCAGAACTGTTATCTGCTTCAGGCAGACAATGGGGTGAAGAAAATCTGGGAAACTCCTTACGAGAGTGCTGGTGCGAAAGAAAGCAAAGAAGGGGATGAAACAACTGGCGGAGGTCTTGCCTGGGGCAGCGGATGCTCTCCATCCCTTACAAAAGATCTGGTGATGTTTACTGATAATCAGGAGACCGTAAATCTTCTTGCCCTGGATATGAAAACAGGAGAAGTTGTTGCAAGTCTCCCTGTAATCGATGAACTTCCGGAGGGCAGTCAGGTATCTGTTGAAAATTCTGCGATCGTGTATGATAACGGTGCAGGAACCGTAAGTACCATCGTATGTAACTGGTTTGGTGCAGGAAGTGCCAACCTGGGAAAAGAGGACAGTGATTCTTCTATTCAGAGTTATACCAATATTTATGATGAAAATTGGTTGAAACAGGGAAATAAAATGATCACGCCGGGTGTGGAACGCGTAGATACGATTAAGACTGAGGATGGATACGAAATGAAGAGTATCTGGTGCAGAAGTGATCTGTCAGATACTTCCATGATGAAATTATCTACGGCAACCGGATATATCTACGGATATGTACAGAATCTGGAAACCGGTATGTGGCAGTATATTATACTTGATTTTGAGACCGGTGAAACTGTTTTTTCCATGGATGTTGCCAGCAAGCCTATGTACAACAACATGGCTATCGGAATGTATGCCGGAAACAGCGGAAATTCACTTTACTGTCCTACCGGTTATCTGGAACTTCTGAGACTTCAGGACAGATTCGTTTATCTGCCGGAAATGCCTTATCGTAAGGTTGATCTGGATCAGGCAATGCGCAATGTGTTAAGCCAGGAGAAATTTGCGGCAGATGGTGGTCTGGGAGATGTGGAAGGATGGCTGAATACGATCACAATTGAGAACGTACATCCGAATACAACCGTTGCAATACGTATGAAAGGAATCTCCGGGGAAACAGGTTCTCTGAAGCTGTATGCATATGGTACAGATGGTACCTTGAAAGAAGTTCCGGCAGAGAAATGGCATATTCAGACAGAAGATGGTGAAACACCGGATACATTATCCGAAGATGTACTGTATGAGGTGCACATGACTGTGGAAGATGGCGGTGACTTTGATCTCAGTGAAACGGAAAAGGAGATTAAGATATCTGCTGTTCTGGGAATCTGAAGGATATGCTTTATTGCAAAGATACACTTAGGGGTTGCATAATTTGTAATAATACTGTATATTAATTGTAACGATTCGCGAAATGAGTCTGTTTTTGTAATATTATATGAAAAGAAGATGAATCAATTCAAAGCCCCATTGCTTTGTAAAGGAGGAACTATATTATGAAAAAAGCAGGTTTGGCCGTTTTGCTTCTGGGCGCAGCGCTTTGCATCCCTGGATGTGGATTTGAGGAAGGTGCAGGAGCAAGCGTTACAGTTATACAGGCAACCCCGACCCCTATTCCAACACCAACCCCTGAGGCAACTCCTACACCAGAAGTTACGCCTACTCCAGAACCAGTTGTAGAGCAGACTGCAAGCGGTGTGAATGTAACCAAGCAGGATGGTACATATGTTGCGAATGCAGATATTAACCTTCGTGCAGATGCAAGTGCAGATGCTACCTGGATCGCAGGTGTAACAAGCGGTACACAGCTTACAAGTACAGGTGTATGCGACAATGGCTGGATTGAGGTTTCCTATGAGGGACAGACTGCTTATGTATCCGGTGATTATGTAAGTGCAGTGGCAGCTGACGGTGCAGCCGCAGATGGAACTGCTGATCAGGCAGCTACAGAAGGAAGCACAGATGCTGCAGCTGATGAGGCTGTCGCAGGCTGACAGGCTAGAAATTTAAGAGATGAAATGATGACATGAAAAACGCTATGTAAATGGATGATATTATCGTTTGCATAGCGTTTTTTGAGTACTAAAGAAATTCCCTCCTGCCATGAAATGGCAAGAGGGAGATTTCTGAATATATCAAATCAAATTATTCCGGATAAACCAGTCTGTCTGGTTTGATATCATACAGCACTTCATCCAGGAACTTCTTAGCCAGATATTTCGCCATTCCAAGGTTCATATCCAGATAATTTCCACAGTCTTTCGGGGAAGCACCAGGAACCTCGCCCTGGAAATCACGGATAAACTCAAAGGTTTCAACCATAAGCGGAACAATATCCTTAGATTCATAATCTCCGTTCAGCAGCAGATAATTGCCGGTACGGCAGCCCATTGGTCCCCAGTAGATCATCTTCGGTCCGAATTCCTTGTGGTTGCGAAGAAAAGTAGCAGCAAGATGCTCAATGGTGTGAAGCTCTGCTGTGTTCATAACAGGCTCCTCATTTGGGGAAGTCATACGAATGTCAAAAGTGGTGATCACACTATTTCCAACCGGATCCTTGCGGGAAACGTAAACGCCTGGCTGAAGTTTGATGTGATCTATTGTGAAACTGGTAATCTTTTCCATAAAAAAGACCTCGCTTTCTGATAAATTCTTTCTTGATTTTAGCAGACAATACAAGCTGTGGCAAGACAAAGAAAAAGAAATTGAACAATCTGTGAAAACAATTGTTTTTTACGTGATTTTCGTTATAATAGAAAAAGATGGCATCAAGAATTGGAGGCATAAAATCATGAAAAAAAGAAAAATTCTGGCAATGCTGATGGTGGCAGCTCTTTCCGCAGGAATGCTGGCAGGCTGTGGTTCAGATAATACGAAAGAGGAAAGCAAGAGCACAGAAGCAGCAGATACTAAAGAGAGCACAGAAGAAAATAAAGACACAGAAGAAACAAAAGAGGAAAGTACAGATGAGAGTGCTGACCAGTCAGAAGGAACGGAGGAAGAAGTTTCCGGCTTTACAGACGGTTCCGGGGATGGAGAAGATACAGATACAGCAGACGATACCAGCACTGTTCTGGATACTTCAGAGCCTCTTACCGGTCTTCATCATGCAGAGATTGAGGTGAAGGACTACGGCACCATTAAGGTGGAACTGGATGCGGACACAGCACCTATCAGTGTAACCAACTTTGTGAAACTGGCACAGGAGCATTTCTATGACGGACTTACTTTCCACCGTATTATTGATGGATTTATGATCCAGGGCGGAGATCCGGAAGGAACCGGAAGAGGAGGCTCTGATGAGACTATTAAGGGCGAGTTTTCTGAGAATGGCGTAAAGAACGATATTTCCCATGAGAGAGGTGTGATCTCCATGGCAAGATCCTCAGACCCGGACAGTGCAAGCTCCCAGTTCTTTATCGTACAGTCTGACAGTACCTATCTGGATGGACAGTATGCCGCTTTCGGACATGTGACAGAAGGCATGGACATTGTTGACCAGATCTGCAAGGCTGCAAAGCCTACAGATAACAATGGAACTATTTCTGCAGATGAGCAGCCGGTGATGACAAGCGTTACCATTATAGATTGATAAAGTACAGTTTGAGAATACCGAAGATAAAACACCCCTTTGGCAGACACAAATAATTGTAGTCTGTCTAAGGGGTGTTTTTTGAGTAAATACATGGGAAAAAGTTGTTGCTTTTTGTATACAAGTTACAGTTTGACTACAAGTACGGGCATAGGCGGATGATTAGGCCGGTTGTAATATTCTGTTTTAATAACCAGAAATTTCCTGGAATCCAGCACCTTCAGCCATTTCAGCAGTGCATCCCGTTCCTCAAACCCGGAATCTCCGCCGCTGTAGATACACAGCATCAGGATCCCGCCCTTTTTCAAAAGGGACAGGGATACGGTAAGTGCCTGAATACTGGATTCTGCCCTTGTGGCAAGAGTATGATCGCCCTTCGGCAGATAGCCGAAATTGAATACAATGCAGCTTACACTCACAGGCTCTGCGTATTTTCCCATATTTACGTGGGAATCCAGAAACAGTTCATAATTGTGAGGGGCATTTTCTTTTTCAAGCCGCTCTCTTGTATTGGCAAGTGCCATTTCCTGAATATCGAAAGCGAGTACATGCCCTTTTTCCCCACAAAGACGGGAAAGAAGCAGAGTGTCATTTCCGTTACCCATGGTGGCATCAATGCAAAGCTCTCCCTCTTTTACATGCTCTGAGATAAAGTGGGCGCACCACTGTGTGATCTGGTAGTTCATAATGGTTCCTTTCTTTTGTAGTATCCTTATTATCAAAGACGAAAACAGATGGCAAAATTTCCCGCAAAGTGGGGTGTGCACGTTACGGGAAGGATTTTTTTACATGCTCTGGAATGGCTGTTAAAAGTCCAAGGCTATTATAACAGATAATAAAACAAAGAAAAGATGCATATAAAGGTAAATTATGTATGAAAAGCTGAACATATAAAAAATACATTGCATTCATACGTCTCTTTGCATTATAATAAGCGGTACGGACAAAAGGTATAAAATAACAGATGAATTTTGTCCAAAAGATTTCAAAGAGAGATGAGGGAAGATAATGTTAGAGGGAAAGACAGTTCTTCTGGGAGTTACTGGAAGTATTGCAGCATATAAGATCGCATATCTTGCAAGTATGCTGAAGAAACAGCAGGCAGACGTTCATGTGCTAATGACCAGAAATGCCACTAATTTTATTAATCCCATTACTTTTGAGACACTTACCGGGAATAAATGCCTTGTGGATACCTTTGACCGGAATTTTCAGTTCCAGGTAGAGCATGTGTCCATTGCGAAAAAGGCTGACGTTGTGATGATCGCACCGGCAAGTGCCAATGTGATAGGCAAGCTGGCTCATGGAATTGCAGACGACATGCTTACAACCACCATTATGGCATGCAGATGCAAGAAATTTATTTCTCCGGCGATGAACACCAATATGTTTGAGAACCCCATTGTTCAGGATAATCTAAAAATCCTGGAGCATTATGGATACGAAGTGATCGATCCTGCTGTGGGCTATCTTGCATGTGGCGATACCGGAGCAGGAAAAATGCCGGAGCCTGAGACTCTTTTAAACTATATTTTGAGAGAGTGTGCCTGTGAGAAGGATATGAAAGGGCTGAAGGTGCTGGTTACCGCCGGTCCTACCCAGGAAGCAATTGATCCTGTCCGTTATATTACCAACCATTCTTCCGGCAAGATGGGCTATGCCATTGCAAAAATGGCTATGCTGCGCGGAGCAGATGTCACACTGGTGAGTGGACGTACTGCACTTACACCGCCGCCATTTGTAAGAGTGGTTCCGGTGGTAACAGCCAGAGATATGTATGAAGCTGTAACCTCTGTCAGTCAGGAACAGGATATTATCATTAAAGCAGCAGCAGTGGCAGACTATCGTCCGGCCAGTGTGAGCGATGAGAAAATCAAAAAGAAAGACGATGACATGTCCATTGCCCTTGAGAGAACAGATGACATTCTGAAATATCTTGGAGAGCACAAACCGGATGGACAGTTTCTCTGTGGCTTTTCCATGGAAACAGAGAATATGATCGGTAATTCCAGAGTCAAACTTACCAGGAAAAATCTGGATATGGTAGCTGCCAACAATGTAAAAATGGCAGGTGCCGGATTCCAGGGGGACACCAATGTTCTGACTCTGATTACACAGGATGAGGAAGTATCACTCCCGCTAATGAGCAAGGAGGATGCAGCCGGTAAGATCCTGGATAAAATACTGCTTGAGAGAGTTCGCAGATAGTTATTTACAGGCTGTCATTTTGATAGCATTTATAAATCTTTTGCGAAGCCGCAGGCAGTGGCACTGGTGTTATATTCGCAGATTGTATTTTGTAAATCTGGACAGAGGATAACACATTTTTCAGAGTGGCGGGTAAATACCAAAAAAACATGCCCGCTGTTCCATACCGTATTGTATCCCTGGGTCTGAACAGGCTCTAATATAGGGAACGATAACAAGGAGGACAATATGAACAAAAAATTTACAACATCTCAAATCACCTTACTGGGCCTTATGATCGCAATTCTGCTTCTTATGGCTTACACACCTCTTGGATACCTGAATATCGGGCCTCTTGCAATCACCTTTAATATTATTCCGGTTGCCGTCAGCGCAATTACAATGGGACCTGTAGGCGGAGCCATCGCGGGAGCCGTATTCGGACTTACCAGCTTTGGTCAGTGTATCGGCATTGGAGGTACCAGCCTTATGGGTGTTACCTTATTCGGAATCAATCCATTCCTGGCGTTTGTTCAGAGATTTATTCCAAGACTGGTTGACGGACTTCTTCTTGGATATATTTTCCGGGGAGTCCGCAGGAAATCAAAAAATATTTATCTTTCCTGTGCTGTAACAGGATTTCTTTCCGCATTTTTAAATACTCTGTTTTTTATGGGGTTATTGGTTTGCCTTTTTGGAAATACCGAGTATGTACAGGGACTTATGGGTGGAAAAAACGTGATTCTGTTCATCTGTACATTTGTAGGAATCAACGCAGTATGTGAAATGCTTTCCGCTACCGTTATCACAGGCGCTGTAGGTGCAGCCCTTTACAAGGCAAGGCTTCTTCCGGAAACAGAGAAGAAATCTGAGAAAGTGGTAAAAACAGCAGAAGTTTAAGAAAATTGAAAACAGACAGACTGTTTGCAAAAATGGCCGCTGATTGCGGCTGAAAGCAGTCTGGCTGATGATAGAGAAATCATGGAGGAAAAAATGATTTTAGCAATTGATATTGGAAACACAAATATTGTGGTTGGCTGCATTGATTCAAAGCAAACCTATTTCATTGAGAGACTTTCCACTGTCCGTACAAAAACAGAACTGGAATACGCAGTTGACCTGAAGACAGTTTTGGATTTATATCATATTAAGCGGATTGATATTGAAGGCTGCATTATTTCCTCTGTAGTACCGCAGATTACCAATGCCGTGAAGCTTGCAGCTGAAAAGGTTCTGAAAAAAGAACCTATGGTATTGGGACCAGGTGTAAAAACAGGACTGAATATCCTGATGGATAATCCCGGACAGCTTGGAGCAGATCTTGTAGCAAATGCAGTTGCAGGAATTCATGAATATTCTCTTCCACTGGCAATTATTGATATGGGAACTGCAAGTACGGTAAGCGTAGTAGATGAGAAGAAGCATTATGTGGGAGGCATGATTTTTCCCGGAATGGGAGTGTCCCTGGATGCCCTTACTGCCCGTGCTTCTCAGCTTAGCGGAATCAGTATTGAAGCACCGAAGCGCATCATTGGAAAAAATACCATTGAATGCATGAAAAGCGGTGTGATTTACAGCAATGCAGCAGCCCTTGACGGAATTGTTGACAGAATTGAAGAAGAGCTTGGTCAGAAAATTACAGTTGTTGCAACTGGTGGTCTTGCCCGTAAGATTATCCCACATTGCAAGCGGAAGATTTTGCTGGATGAGGATCTTTTGTTAAAAGGTTTGCTCATTATATATGAGAAGAACAGAAAAGAATTATAAGCTTTCTGAGAATGAAAAATGAGACAGGTCAGAACTTCACAGTTATGAGGTTCTGACCTGTTTTGCCCGAATTCGGTTGCCGTTAGGAACGATGAAAGGCATCTGCAAAATCTTCTGGGACAGGGGCAGTAATACACATGTTTTCTCCTGTAACAGGGTGAGCAAATTCCAGCTGAAAGGAGTGCAGGGGCTGTCTTTTTATAATTCTGTAATCTGGATTGTAGAGAAAGTCTCCTGGCAGCGGATGTCCAATGTACTTCATATGCACACGGATCTGATGAGTGCGTCCGGTTTCCAGATGGAGCTCGATGAGAGAGTAGGAATGATAGGTGGCTAACCGCGCATAATGCGTGACCGCGTTTTCTCCATTTGCGAAATCCACCTGTCTTTCGATGGTGGAATCTGCTACGCGCCCGATAGGCGCATCAATAGTTCCTTGCTCTGGTGCGATTCCCTGTACAATTGCCAGATAGGTACGCCGGATCTGACGCTGTTTCATCTGGGCAGAGAGAACTGCTGCACTATAAGGATTTTTCGCCAGGATCAGGGCTCCTGTGGTGTCTCTGTCCAGACGGTTGATGCAGCGGTAGACGAAATGCTGTCCTTTTTCTTTAAAATACCAGGCAACTCCATTCGCCAGTGTATTATCATAATTTCCAATGGAAGGGTGCACAGGCATGTCTGCCGCCTTATTTATGACTAAAATATCTTCATCTTCATATAGAATAGAAAGGTCCATTCTCACAGGCAGGATATTCTCAGTGTTGTCCGCTTCCGGAATATGTATGTGAAGAGAATTCCCGGCCTGAAGAATTGATTTCCCAAATCCCCGTTCACCATTTAGCTGAATCGCATTTTTATCTGCCTTCATGGAAGATAAAATTCCCCGGGAAAAGCCCTTGTTCCTGAGAAAATCAAGAAGCTGCATTCCTTCCTGCTCTGGCTGTATCGTGTATGTAAGAATTCTGTCCAAGGTGTTCCTCCTGAAATTGTATTAAAATTATGTTGAAACATAAGGATTGTGCGTAATTAAATACTGTATTTTTTTCGCTTAAGGTGTATAATAGCACAGAAAATATTTGCATGGAAGTATCGAAAGCAGTTTTATGGGAAATACATCCATGTGACAGGAACTTTTTATACATTTAAGGAAAAAGAGGAAACATATGAAACAACAGCAACATCTTTTTACAAACAAAATGCTCCGGGCGCTTCTTGTTCCTATTATTATGGAACAGCTATTAAATGCCTTGATGGGTACGGTAGATACTATGATGGTCAGCAATGTAGGTTCTGCGGCCATTTCCGCCGTTTCTCTTGTGGACTCCATCAATGTATTGATCATTCAGGCCTTTTCTGCACTGGCAGCAGGAGGTACCATTATCTGTACCCAGTATCTTGGACAGAAGAATCACGAGATGGCAAACAAATCAGCCAGACAGGCACTTTTTATTATAACAGCTATTTCTGTTTTCATCGTTGTGCTTGGACTTGCTTTCCGTGCACCGCTTCTTAGCTTTATTTTCGGAAAAGTAGACGCGGATGTTATGAAGAATTCCATGGTATATTTCTTTTATACTGTGCTGTCCTATCCTTTTATTGCGCTTTATGATGCCGGAGCATCCATTTTCCGTGCACAGGAAAACACCAGAGGACCGATGGTAATCTCCATTATTTCCAATGTGATGAATATTGTGGGAAATGGAATCCTGATCTGGGTATTTCATATGGGAGTTGCCGGAGCAGCTATTTCCACACTGGTGTCCAGAATTTTCTGTGCAGTAGTAGTGCTGTACCAGCTTAGAAAAGACAGGCAGCCAATTGTGGTACGTGATTATCTGAAAATCCGTCCGGATGGAAAAATGATTGGCAGGATTCTTGCTCTTGGTATTCCTTCTGGTATAGAGAACAGCATGTTCCAGCTTGGAAAGCTGGCAATCCAGTCTACAGTCTCTACACTTGGAAC
>OJNO01001097.1_pt1 | contig 10050 bp, 8 predicted proteins | sample 1597761 | NCBI WGS metagenome assembly OJNO01 (sample SAMN00265071, study PRJEB22529) | human gut metagenome
GCGATGATTTTTTGTCTGTAGTTTTATTGGGGATTAGTATTATATTATCTCTATTCCAAAATGCGCCGACAGTTTATTTTCCTTTTCGGGAAGTACACGGTATTTGTCCGCCAGAGCAGGGCCGCAGGAATTTGAACCCACGCCTGCCATTCTGCTGTCGATGCAGATAACGGAGCTGCCGCTTTTTTCAAGCTCGTAGTTGTGGCGCTTCTGTGCCAGCTCCTCCTGGGTGTATTCGGAGGCATTAAAGGAGAAATCATTGTCGGAGGTAAACTTCACGCAGATATCGCCGTTGCTTACATTCACGTATCGGCAGCCGTAATGCGAGGAGTTTTCCTGAGGTCTTACATAGTCCTCAAACATATCTGCGATATTTGCGGAGAAATGACCCATATAGCTTGAAAGGTGCTTGTCAATATAGCTTTCATGTGGGCCGTATCCGAAGTAATCTACAGCTTCAAAGCTTCTCGGCATGAAAAGACGTATGCCGAAGCGTGGTAGATTTTCCACCTTGTTGGAAAATTCTGCGGTGCAGCTGATGTTCAGTTTGCAGCCGACAGAATATGTTACATTAAGCTTTGCAAAAGGCTGATGAATGCTCCAGCCCATAGACTGGCTCACGGTGATGATAACTTCCGAGTCATTGCTTGTGACAGCCGTGTCATAGCATTTTACGGTGAAGTCGTTAAGGTGCGCCCTGTACCAGCTGCCCTTCATAACATCGTTGTCGGTGGGAGCACGCCAGAAGTTGGGCCGGGGGATCTCCTGAATCATCTCCTTGCCGGCATAGCGGTAGGAAGTCAGACCGCCGTTCAGGTCGGAGAACAAAACATCGAAATTCTCACCCCGGACGCCGATGTTGTGTGTACCGTGCGTAACGGTAAACGGCGTGACCTTCTTGCTGGGAATGGAACGAACCACAGCGATCACACCCTGTCCAAAGGCGACTTCATGACCTTTCTTTGCCCAGCTGGTGTCCTCCTTCAAACGGAAGCTGATGGTCACTGCATATTCACCGGGGAGCGCAGGGACCATAAACGGCAGCGGGAAGCTGGAACGCTCTTCGGGAGCAACATCAATATTGGTCAGTTCCTGCTGCTGATACAGCTTTCCATCACGGTGCAGCAGAGCAACGCAGTCGAAAGCACCCGTAGAGGTGAACAGGTTCTTATTCCAGACTTCAAATCCAGAATTGTCGATGGAAACGGCGATGTTCTGATAGCAGAACTTGACCTCCTGCATCTTGGGAGAAGGAGCACGGTCACCACCGTAGGCAATGCCGTTTCCGCTGAAATTATAGTCGGTAGGACGCTCACCGAAGTCGCCGCCGTAGGCTTGGAACCACTTGCCGTAGCGGTCTTTTTTCCAGATGGACTGGTCGATGTAATCCCAGATGAAGCCGCCCTGATAGCCGCAGTCCTTCTGGTCGGCAAGTTCCGTGTACTTGTGCAAAGCACCGTTGGAGTTGCCCATAGCATGAGAATATTCGCACTCGATATAAGGCCGCTTATCGCCCTGTGCCAGATACTCTTTAATGTCCTTCACAGTGCTGTACATATGGCTCTCGATATCGGTGGTTTCGAGGAAGCGGGGATCATTGACCACACCTTCGTAATGCACCAGACGGGTGTCATCAAAGCGGCGGACCATCTCTGCCATCTGGAGCAGGGTCTCACCGCCAAACGATTCGTTGCCCAGAGACCAGATCAGAACAGCAGGATGGTTTTTGTCACGCTGGTAAGTGGAATTCATGCGGTCAAACAAGACAGCTTTCCACTCCGGCTTATCATTGGGCAGAACGCCCTCGATGCCGCGAATGCCCGCCTGATGGATGTCCCATGTGCCATGGGATTCCAGATTGTTCTCTGCGATCAGATACAGACCATACTCGTCGCACAGGTCGTACAGTGCATCCTGATTCTGGTAATGGCTGGTACGGATGGCATTGATGTTGTTCTGCTTCATGGTGATGATATCCCGAAGCAGTTCCTCATGGGTGTGTACGCCCACAGCACGACCCGTAATGGAGCTGAACTCATGACGGTTGGCACCCTTGAACACGATGCGCTTGCCGTTGAGCAGCATCCGATTGTTCTTCAACTCGAACTTGCGGAAACCGACTTTCTGCCCAGTCACCTCTACCAGATGGCCTGCATCGTCCAGCAGCTCGATTTCCAGTTCATACAGAGCCGGGTCCTCTGCACTCCACAGGTGGGGGTTCTCCACCGCATGGCTGAACAGAGCAGAACCGCCGTTCAGTGCGATTTTTTCGGAGAACACTTCCAGTTCACTGCGGCGCAGGGTCAGACGGGCTGCGCCCTTGCCCTCCACCTGCAATGCAACTTCCAGCGTGGAATGAGTAAAATCATCCCCGGCAAACAGCGTTTTGACGGATATATCTTCCAGATGCACGGTGGGGATGGCGTACAGCCACACGCTGCGGAAGATGCCGGAGAAGCGGAAGAAGTCCTGATCTTCGCACCAGCTGGAGGAAGTCCACTTGAACACCTGCACAGCAAGTTTGTTCACGCCCGGCTGGAGATAGGGAGTCAGATCGAATGCGTGTGCGGAGAAGCTGTCCTCGGTGTAACCCACATAAGACCCGTTCAGCCAAAGAGCCATGCCGCTTTCCACACCCTCGAACTCGATGTGGACGGGCTTGCCCTGCATGGATTCCGGCAGCTCGAAGTATTTTACATAGCTTGCCACCGGATTGAACCGCTGCGGGATCTCGCCCGGCTGTACTTCTTCACGGCCATCCCACGGATACTGAATATTCGCGTACTGGGGAATGTCGTAGCCCTCCATCTGGATGTGTGCCGGAACATGAATGTCATCCCAGCCGCTGCAATCGTAATCTGTCTTTTCAAAGCCGGGGATGGCACTGGTGTAGTTCTTTGCGTAGGCGAATTTCCAGATACCGTCCAGCTTCAGCGCCAAAGAAGAGGAGCCTGTCCGATATTCTTCGCGGGAAGCGTAAGTACGGAAACTTGCATGAGCATTCAGCACGTTTTCCTTGAAAAAGGTGGGGTCTTTTACTTTTGCAAAATCAAATGCAGCCATATTGTTCCTCATTTACCTTATTATGTGATTGAAAAAAATTCCTTCATCGTCCCCCAGAGGAGATGGGGATTCCTCTGGGGGAACAGCAGATGAAGGAGAAAAAGTGGGTAGCGAAAAGATAGAGAATTACTTCACCGCACCGGTAATGCCCTCTGCGAACTGCTTCTGCAGAACGAAGAACACGATCATGGTGGGGATGGAGCAGAACAGAACGCCCATCATCAACATACCGTAGTCGATGGAGTAGCCGGACGCAATATTGGCGATCAACATCGGCATGGTCTGTGCACGGTTATCGGTCATAACGACCTTCGGCCACATGTAAGCGTTCCATGCGTTCATGAACGTGATGACCGCAGCCGCCGCATAGGTGGATTTCATGATGGGAACATACATCCGGAAGAAGATGCCCGTTTCACTCAGGCCATCAATGCGCGCTGCCTGCATCAGGTCGTTGGGGAAGTTGCGAGAGTTCTGTCGGAACATCATGATCAGGAACGGAGTGGAAATGCTGGGCAGGATGAACGCCCAGACACTATTCAGCAAACCGGCTCTGGACATCATCTTGAACAAAGGAACCATTGTGGCAACCTGCGGCACCATCATGGCGAGCAGCAGGATGCTGAACAAGCGGTCCTTGTTCTTATCATGATACAACTCAAAACCAAATCCTGCAAGAGAGCAGACGAACATGGAAATCACAGTCTGCACGATCGCATACAGGAAGGAGTTGCCCATGGCACCTGCCAGATTCTGCGATGCGATCAGATTTTTGAAGTTCTGCATCGCATAGGTGCCGAACATGATCTTGCCGCGGGCAACATCCAGTGAGGTATTGGTCGCCGCAGAGATCATCCACAACAGCGGGAAAACCGAAATGAACGAGATGATGATCAGGAAGATGTAAGCAGGAATCAGTCTGCGCTGGATCATGTGCTTCTTGCCTTTTTCACGCTGCACAAGTGCGTGGGTTTCTGCTGTATTAGTCACGCTTGTCACCTGCTTTCATGCTGATAAAGGACAGGATGGCAACCATCACGAAGATGACGAAGGACAATGCCGAAGCATAGCCGAAGTTTGCAACGCCCTGACCCATGGAGTTGTTGTAGATGTAGTGCGACATGGTGATCGTTGCATTCGCCGGACCGCCGTTGGTCAGGTTGACCGACTCATCGAACAGCTGCAAGGTACCGTTGATGGACATGATGGCGGTCATCACGATGGTGGGCATCAGCAGCGGAACAGTGATCTTCCAGAACGTCTGCCAGCCGTTGGCACCGTCAATTTTGGCTGCTTCGTACACCGAATAGTCGATGTTTTGCAAACCGGCCAAGAAGAACACCATATTGTAACCCGTCCAACGCCAGATCAGAGCCAGAATAATGATGATCTTTGCGCTGGTGGGATTGCCGAGGAAGTTGTAGTGCGTTTGCAGGATGCCCAGCTTGCACAAAACCGTGTTTACCAGACCATCCGTTGCAAACAGGGACTTGAAGATCAGGGAGTACGAAACCAGAGAAGTTGCACAAGGCAGAAATACGCAGGTGCGGAAGAATCCCTTGAACTTCAAATCGTGATTGTTCAGCAGCTGTGCCAGCAGGATTGCCAGAATCAGCATGATTGGAACTTCCACGACCAGATACAGGAAGGTGTTTCCCATCGAGCGCAGGAACAGTGCATCCTTGAACATTCGGGTATAGTTGTAGGTCAGCGGGCTGGCCCACTTCATGCTTGCACTGGAACCCGTTTTCAGAGAGGTCAGAAAGCCGTTGATGATGGGGATAAAACTCATGATGGTAATAAGGACCGTGCCGGGCATCAGGTAATACCAGCCCGCACGACGCTGTTTTGCCATCAGAGAACCGCTTTTTTCGTTCTTCAATGTCAGACCCTCCTTCGGATGAATCAGAAGGTCTTAAAGACCCATCTCGAAGCGGAGCTGCTGTTCAGCATTTGCCAGTTCATCATCCAGATTGGAGCCGTTGATGGTGTTGATCACAGCAGTGGTCAGATACACACCAGCACGAACGTGATAATCGCTCTGCTCGATGATGGGAACATTCTCACTCATCTCAACGATCTGCTTATAAATCGGCTCATTGTTGAAGAACTCAATGCCCTCGTTGTAAACATCGGAGTCTGCACACTTCAGAACCGTGGTGACAACGCCGCCGTCACGCAGGGCGTTATCATAGGTCTGGGTGCTGCCGCCAAAGGTGTAAGCGAGGAAGGACTTTGCCAGATCGACATTGCCGCAGTTGGCAGTGATATACAAACTGCTACCGCCGTTGGAAGCATAGCCCTCGCCGCCGTCCAGCTTAGGAATGGTGGTGATCTCCCACTTGCCGGAGTTCCCGGTGACAGCCTCCATGGTGGGGATGATCCAGTTGCCCTGCACAACACCGGCAACCATGTCACCCTGAATACTCTGGTCGATGTAGTCGCTCCAGCTGTTCGCCAGATAGCAGACGTTTTTCTTTGCCATGTCAACGATTGTTTCGCAGACACGGTGCATCGTTTCATTTTCAGTGATGTAAGGCTCACCATCCTTGAACTCGGCAACGCCCTCAGACTGCATCATAATGTAGATCAGGTCGCCGTTATCGCCGCTGCAGGAGAACAGATACTTGCCAGTTTTGGCATAAACATCTTCACCGACTTTGGTTACATCGGCCCAAGTTGCACCGGTCATGTCATCGATAGTCTTGCCGACCTGCTCCAGCAGATCGGTGCGATATGCAAAGATAACGGTGCTGTTATCCACAGGCACACCGTAGTGAACACCGTCCACGATGGAGTAGGACAGCTTTTCCTTTCCGAAACCATCCCAGTCAACATCGGCACCTTCCATAGGAACGAAGGCGTCCGGATAATCGGAAACATAACGCTGGATGTAGTGATCCTGGAACTGCACGATGTCGGGCAGATTGGAATAATCGTGTGCAGAACCTGCCAGCGTGATGGCATTTTCTACATCACCTGCACCGGACTGCTCGATCACTTCCAGTTCAAACTCCGGGTCAACATTTTCCTTGTAGTCTGCGGCAGCAGCGTTCAGAGCAGGGATATTGAAATTCTTATCCCATGCGTAGGCAGTCAGCTTGTGACCACCGGGCTGAGAACCGCCAACACTTGCACTGCCGGAAGCAGCAGTGGAAGAACCAGAGCTGCCACCGCAAGCGGTCAGGGCTGCAGCTGCACCTGCAGCAGCCATAACGGACAGAAATGCGCGACGCGAGATCTTTTTCATAATGCCTTCTCCTTTATTCATGAAACCTTGAAAAAGTTGACGAATCCGAGAAATTTGAAGAAAGAATCGAACGCATTCACAAGTTGAACAATTCTTTTCTCCAAGCTCTCGTTTGTTGTAGTCATTGTAACAGGTTTTGCGGTTGAAATGCGGGTGCATCCAATCAAAAAACACGCAGATTCAATCAGAATCCGGCCGTGTTTCTGCGCGTAAAACGATGACTTCGTCAGCTTGACCAAAGAAGAAAAGTTTTCTTCGACACAATGTCAAAAAGTCTTTCTCTTATGGATCGGATGGATGCTTCCATCCTTTCTTGGCAGAGATCTTCTTGTCCAATACTCGACCACGGTAGTCGCTGTTGTTTTTCTTATACTGGTATGGCGAAACACCCATGATCTTCTGAAAATGGCGGTTGAAGGAGGAAACATCCTGATATCCGATCCGCAGAGCAACCTCCGTCATGGGATAATTGGTGGAATTGAGCAGTTCATAGGCTTTCTGGATGCGTACCATCGTCAGATATTTGACTGGCGACATATTGAGATATTCTTTGAACTTACGGCGCAGCTGTGCCTCGCTCAAGGAACAGATGGACGCAAGATCTTCCCCGGAGATTGGATTCATATAGTGCATCCCGATGTATTCAATAGCGGGTATGATCTGCTGCAGTCCAACCGTCATGGGGCGGATATGGGTTTTCTTCTCCGTATAGCTGCGGGTGATTAGGAGCAGCAGCGATGTCATAAGATTCTGTTCCACGGCTTTATGGTACTCATGCTTTGTCTGGCATTCGTTCAGCACCATGGTAATAAGCCGTTCCAGTTCTACTGCATCCTCTTGCGGAAGGCATAGAGCCTCACTGGAGAGCCGATGCAGAACAGATTCTACAAACAGAGGGTCGTTTGGAAAGGCACTGTTCAGGATTCCGGCAGGATCAAAGAAGAGATATTCCCATGAGTTCAGGCTTTTATCACGGCTCAAAGTTGTGTGCAGACAGTTTGCGGGAACCACTGTAACTGCACCATCGGTATAGTCGATGCGCTGATCTTCCAGAACCATGAGACCCTGCCCCCAGCGGCAGATACCAATCTCCATAACATTGTGGAAATGGACATCCTCGGCATAGGTGCCATAGGTGCAGACCCAGTCCTCTCCTGTAATGGCCTGCACCAGTTCGCCTTCCGGCAGCTCATAGTAGCGGTAGGTGATCCTTGGCTTATTTGCTTCCTTGTTAGGTTTCATATACTTCTTTCTCCACACAATATAAGGCGTTACGCAGGATACAGTACCTATTATAGAGGCTTCTGCCGGAAAGTATATGGAGACAATACAACAAAATATGCACAAAATCACCGGAATTTGTCAAAAGTGTTTACGGAGAAAGGTCGGCTTATTATAATAAACGTGCAGATTTCTACCTCTGGCTGTGTTTTATGCGTCTGCGGAGAGAAAACAGTTCTTCCTCGAAAAGAGATGCCTAAAAATACACAGGATACCACTGTAAATTTTTCGTAAATAACGGGAGATACCACTTGACCTTGTCAAATGAGTGCGCTATACTGCTGTGCATTCTACCTCAAAAAGGTGGGAGCCGGTCATAAGAACAGTTTTAACTTGGTGACCTTGTAGAAGAAGAACTGCCTGTTTTCGTGCCATTGCTGGAACGGGCAGGCGTAACCAGCTTCCATGTGACCTTGGCGAACCATTCGGCGTTGGAAAACACGATTCCCCCTGCAAACCACCCGTACTTCGGTCATCCCGGTTGTTTCCTCAAGTTCTGCAACGAAGTGCGTCAGTATACCGATCTCCCCATTTGCGGGGTGGGCGGCTTGAACGACCCGGATTTTGTGGAGCAGCAGCTTTTCGATGGACGTATCCAGTGCGCCGCCATGAGCCGCCAGCTTCTGGCAGACCCGGATTGGGTGAACAAGCTGAAAAACGGGCAGGCAAAACAGATACACCGCTGCGTCCGCTGCAACAAAAAGTGTCTGGGTGGGCTGATGGCACATCAGGGAACCCGCTGCGTTTATGATGCTTTACGAGAAAAAGAAGCAAAAAAAGCATAAGCGAATTTAACAATAATATACTGCACCTGTTATAAAAGAGAACGATTTGCAAAAAGAGAGGGCTACAAGATGCTGATTGAAAATGCGATTCACAGCCAACAAGTCTATGACCCCACGGATGATTCCATCATGGCAGAGCAGGAACTTTGCATGGAACGGTTATATGATTACAACCATACCCGCCCTTCTGAACACACAAAACGGACGCAGCTTTTGAAAGAAATGCTTGCAGAGTGCGGCGCAGGCTGCTGGATTGAGCCGCCGTTTCACGCCAACTGGGGTGGAAAGCACGTTCACATGGGCGATTATGTCTATGCCAACTTCGGGTTGACCTGCGTGGATGATACCCATATCTACATCGGAGAACACACCATGATCGGCCCGAACTGTGTCCTTGCAACCGCAAACCACCCGATCCTGCCGGAACTGCGTGAGAAAGCATACCAGTACAATCTGCCCATCCGCATCGGACGCAACTGCTGGTTGGGTGCTGGCGTGATCGTGGTGCCGGGTGTTACCATTGGGGATAATACGGTGATCGGTGCGGGAAGCGTTGTGACAAAGGACATTCCTGCTAACGTAGTGGCGGTAGGAAATCCATGCCATGTGCTGCGCCCCATCAGCGAACACGACAAAGAGTATTTCTATCGGGATCGAAAAATCAACTGGGAAACGTTGTAACCAAAGAGAGCTAACAGCTCCAAAGGAAAAGTTATGAGTTACGCAATCGTATTCAGCAGCAAAACAGGAAACACGGAATTACTGGCAGACACACTGCACAGCTGCCTGCCGCAGGCAGAGTGCTGTTATTTTGGCAACCCGAACCCTGCCGCCATGGAAGCGGACAATCTTTATGTGGGCTTCTGGACGGACAAGGGAAAAGCAGATGAAAGCACTTCGGACTTTTTGAAGCAGTTGCGGGGAAAACAGGTGTTTTTGTTTGGTACCGCTGGTTTTGGCGGCAGCGAAGAATATTTTAACAAGATCCTGAAAGCTGTGCAGAAAGATCTGCACAGCAGCAACACGGTGATCGGCAGCTTCATGTGTCAGGGAAAGATGCCGATGTCGGTACGCCAGCGGTATGAGAACATGAAAAAACAGCCGCTTCATCTGCCCAATCTGAACGCAATGATCGAGAATTTCGACAAGGCTCTTTCTCACCCGGATGCAGATGATCTGGAGCGGCTGAAACAGGCTGTGAAATAAGATGGGTTTTATGGATGTGTTCATCGGTTTGAACTTTGACACACTCCGTATCCCTATAAGAGACATCTCTAAAATAACGGCACATCGAAAATCGAATACGGCACGATAGACGGCAGCGTTCTCATTTTCGCTTTTGCAAAATCAGAACGCTGCTTTTTTGTGCCATCATTTGTGCTATCACCAGAAAAGCAGAAAGTTCCTGCTCTGCAGCATTTTCTGGCTGTGGCATACCATATCCGATTCATACGAATCAATTGGAGGCAGCTGTGTTGTTTTCTGTGTACTTAACTATCCTTGAAGATAAAAGCGAAGAAGAACAATTTATAGACGCTTATAATACCTACAAGCGGCTGGTCTATCATACAGCTTACAAGGAGGTCTCTTTATGTTAGAGCATTTTTTTAAATCGTTAGTTGCAACAGTTTCTGACCCTTACCAATGCAATCGCATCACGGATGCGTTGGC
>OJNO01001105.1_pt1 | contig 10026 bp, 9 predicted proteins | sample 1597761 | NCBI WGS metagenome assembly OJNO01 (sample SAMN00265071, study PRJEB22529) | human gut metagenome
TGAAGGGTGACACACCTGCAATCCTTGACAAAGCTCTTGAGCAGAACATCTGGGTTACAATTGAGAAATAATTGAAACTGCAAAAAAGGCACTTTCCCAATAGTGGGGAGGTGCCTTTTTTGAACGCAAATATACGATAGCAATAAGTTAACTGGTAGTATTCCGGCGAATCAGCACCGGAGTGATCTGTTTGTGAATTGGCTTTTCCAGTGGCTTAGGCGCTCGCTTTTTTTGCTCTTCCATCTGCTGCACCAGAAGCTCCATGGCAGTCTGTGCAATAACATCAATTTGCTGACCGACAGTTGTGATCGGAAGGATTGATTCACTGGCAATTGGAGAATTATCAAAACCTATAATTTCGTAAGTAGGTGGTAATTTACCATATTTCTGGAAAATTAAATTGAGAAACATATTGGCATAGGTATCATTCGCAAGAAAGATACCTTTTTTTTGATTCGGATACTTTTCTTCAATTCTTGTAAAGATACGTCTTATCACATTTAAAATCTCTTGATAAGAATTGCCGCTTACGCTTAGATCAATGTCATAAGGAACCTGATATTCTTTACATGTTTCCTCAAATGCACGTATACGATCATAAGCCGGGACTGTTTTTTCAACATTGACATTGATATGAATCAATATATCACATTTATCACGAATTAACAGGGAGGTAGCCTGAAGGGAACCCATATAATTGTCAGTGGTAATGCTGCTGATATATTCTGCCTCTCGCTCAATGGCAATGACAGGAATCTGATAGGAAGCCAGTTTTTGGGATGACAGTGTATGGCTTAAAACAATAAGCCCCTCAATCTGATAGGAAAGAAGCTCTTCAATATACTGTTGTTCCTCTTCGGCACCGTGTTCACTGGAAAAAACAAGAAATTTGTAATGGTAGTTACTATAGCTTGAAAGAAGCTGTGTCAGCATTTCAGAGTAGTAATGCAAGTAGAGATTTGGAACAATAATTCCGATAAACTCACTTTTACCATTTGCCAGAACTTTTGCAAGTTTATTTTTTTTATAGCCAAGGGTATCAAGGGCCTGTGAAATCTTTTCCTGATTTTCAAGCGTAAGAGAATCGGGATGATTGAAATACCGTGATATTGTAGTTTTTGAAAAATGAGTATATTCTGCAATATCTGCAAATGTCACCTGTTTTTTTGCCATAAAAATTTAATCTCCTTATAAATAAATGAGAATAATATTGGGGAATCTTTTAATTACTGGGATTATATTATTTTTTTAGTATAGCAATTATTTAAAAAAAAGGCAATGCTAAAATAACCGATTACGTAACCGGTTATTTTAGCTTGAAAAAGTGTTGACATATGAACTTGGATGTAGTAACATCGAGCTATAAAGTAACCGGTTACTTAACCGGTTCCGAGAACGAAAAGGGAAAGGAATGGAGGAGAAGTGCATGAAAAGAATGCAGAACCAAACAATGCCCGTGAAAAAGCAAACGTGGAGAGATAAGGCTACATATGTGAAGAAAAACTGGCAGTTATATCTTTTTTTCTTAATGCCAGGACTTTTACTGACAATCATTTTTAAGTATCTTCCTATGGGGGGACTTCTGATTGCATTTGAGGATTACAACGTAATCAAGGGAGTGCTTGGAAGTCCATGGGTCGGACTTGAATATTTCAGGCGGTTTTTATCTTCACCGGATTTTATGAACTACCTGTTGAATACGTTAAAACTGAGTATTTATGGACTGTTGTGGGGCTTTCCGGTTCCGATCATTCTGGCATTGCTTTTAAATCGTATCCGCAGAACCGGAGTTAAGAAGAAAGTACAGCTTCTGGTCTATATGCCGAACTTTATATCTGTAATTGTACTTTGTGGTATGGTCTGTAATTGTACTTTGTGGTATGGTACGTATGCTGCTTTCTCCGGTTGGACCTCTGAATAAGCTTTTAGGAATTAGTACAAACTGGATGACAATGCCATCTGCTTTCCGCACCATTTACATAGCAAGTGGAATCTGGCAGACAGCAGGCTGGGCCTCTATTATGTACACGGCTGCTTTATCTAATGCAAGCAAAGAACTGGAAGAAGCAGCTATTATGGATGGCGCAAATCTTCTGCAGCAGATCTGGTATGTGGAGCTTCCTGCAATCAAGAATATTATTGTAATTCAGTTTATTCTGCAGGCTGGAAATATTATGAGTATTGGATTTGAGAAAGCCTATGCATTACAGACAGATATGAACCTGCCGGCATCAGAAATTTTATCAACATATGTATACCGTATTGGTCTTTTGAACGGCGATTATGGTTATTCGACGGCTGTTGGTCTGTTTAATTCAGTAGTAAATGTAATTCTGTTAGTTTTTGTAAACTGGGTGGTAAAGAAGCTGAACGACGGAGAAGGATTATAGGAGGAAGCGAAGATGGAGAAAATAAAGAAAAAATATTCGAAGACAGACTGTCTGATCCTTGGAATTGGATTCCTGATTCTTGGACTGTTTGTACTTTCTATTGCAATTCCAATCGTGTATGTAGTGCTGGCCTCTTTTATGGATCCTACAGTTTTGAATAATCAGGGACTGAGTTTTCATATTAAGGACTGGACTTTGGATGCATATCGCAGAGTACTGGAAAATGAGATGATCTGGCGTGGATTCCTGAATTCTTTTCTGTATTCACTTGCATTTACAGCTATTTCTGTTTTTATAACATTGCTGGCAGCGTATCCATTGTCCAAGAAGGAATTTGTGGGAAGAAAATTTTTCAATCTCATTTTCCTGATCACAATGTTCTTTGGCGGTGGAATGATCCCGACTTTTATTTTAATCAATCAGCTGCATATGGTAAATACAGTCTGGGCAGTTTTGATTCCTGGAGCATTTAATGTATGGAATATGATCCTTGCAAGAACATACTACCAGTCAATCCCGGCAGAATTAAGAGAAGCTTCCGCAATTGACGGAGCCAATGAGATCCAGCATTTCTTCAAAATCATGATGCCGGTATGTAAGCCGATCATTGCAGTACTTGCACTGTGGTCATTTGTAGGAATGTGGAACAGCTATTTTGATGCAATGATTTATCTGAATGATGCAAATCTTCAGCCTCTGCAGTTAGTACTTCGTTCCATTCTGGTACAGAATACTCCGCAGCCAGGTATGATTGCAGATATTCAGAGTACTGCTGAAATGGCAAAGGTAGCGGAACAGCTGAAATATGCAACCATTGTAGTATCAAGCTTACCGCTTTTAGTAATGTACCCATTCTTCCAGAAGTATTTTGATCAGGGAATTATGGTCGGATCAGTAAAAGGCTGATAAGAAAGGAACGATACAGATATGAAGAAAAACAGAGTAAAAGGTTTACTTGCACTTGGACTTTCTTTGACGATGATGATAAGTACGGCAGGGTGTGGAAAAGAGCAGCAGCTTAATGCGGAAATCAACCCGGACACACCAGTATCTGAGGTACAGTTTCCATTAAAGGAAACAGAGGAGCTTTCTTTTATTACAAGTGCACCGGCTACTTCCACACAGGATCCCAATGAAAGAGTGATTTTCCAGCGACTGGAAGAACAGACAAATGTTCATATTGACTGGACCTGTTTTGTATCCGATCAGTTTTCAGATAAAAAGAATCTGGCCCTGGCTCAGTTTGGAAATCTGCCGGATGGTCTGTTTAATGCAGGTATGAGTGATTATGACCTGCTGCGTTATGCCAAGCAGGGAATTATTATTCCATTGGAAAATCTGATTGACCAATATATGCCGAATCTTCAGGCTGTGTTTGAAAAATACCCAGAGTACAGGACTATGTGCACAGCACCGGATGGACATATCTATTCTTTCCCGTGGATTGAACAGCTTGGTGCAGGAAAAGAAGCAATTCAGGCGATTGGAGATATTCCATATATTAATAAAAAATGGCTTGACTACCTTGGACTTGAGATTCCTACAACAACAGACGAACTGGAACAGGTACTGATTCAGTTCCGCGATCATGCAGAAGAACTGGAGAAAGAATTTTCCATTGAAGGTGATGTAATTCCAATGTCCTTTATTATCAATAACGGAGATCAGGATCCGGCGATTTTAATAAATGGATTTGGAGAAGGTTACGGAGACACAGGAGATCATTTTGCGGTAACAGATGAAGGAAAAGTAATTTATACAACTGTTCAGGAAGGCTACAAGGAAGGAATTGAATGGCTTCATAAACTGGTGACAGAAGACCTTGTAGATCCGGAAGCCTTTACACAGGAGTGGTCTACTTATGTTGCAAAAGGAAAGAATCACCGTTACGGACTCTGCTTCACATGGGATATTGCGAATATAGATAACAATACAGATTATGTGATGCTTCCCGCACTGACCGGGCCGGATGGCATGAGAAATATTACCAGACAGAACAACAGTGAAACCAGTGGATTTGACCGTGGAAGATGTGTTCTTACATCCAGCTGTCGTAATACAGCACTTGCTGCTGCATGGATTGATCAGATGTATGCACCCCTCCAGTCTCCGCAGAATAACTGGGGTACTTATGGCGAAGAGGATTCCTTTAACATTTTTGAACTGTCTACAAACAAAGACGGTGGCGAAATGTTAAAACATATGGATTTGGGAGAGCAGTCTCCAGTGGAAGTGCGTGAGGCGCAATCTGTAAATGGCCCTCTGGCTGTGCTGAATGAATATTATGATGTATATGTGACACAGCCGGAAGATGCGAAATGGCGTCTGGATAATATGCATGAGACATATTTACAGGATATGAACAGCAAATATGTTTATCCGAATGCATTTATGAGTATTGATGATACAAACAAAGTATCACAGTATGATACCGATATTAAAAAATATGCAGAACAGAAGAAAGCTGACTGGATCCTGAATGGAGGAATAGAGGAAGAATGGGATTCCTACCTGGAAAAAATGGAGAAGTACGGACTTTCTGATTATCTTTCAATCAAACAGAAATATTTTGATCAGTATCAGGAATCCTTAAGCGCGGAAAAGTAACAAAAGATGTAAGAACTGAACAACGACTTTGACAGGAGATTTTTCATGAGCGAAATGTTAGAAAAGGCAAGAAAATATGAATTTACACAGGGACAGCAGATTAAAGCGGAAGACAGACCGGCTTTTCATATAACTCCTTATGTTGGATGGATGAATGATCCCAATGGATTTTCCTGCTATAAGGGAGAATACCATTTGTTTTATCAGTACAATCCATATAACACACATTGGGACAGCATGCACTGGGGGCATGTGGTAAGTAAGGATCTGCTGCATTGGGACTATCTCCCGGCAGCATTGGCACCAGACCAGGATTACGATAAAGTGGGCTGCTTTTCCGGAAGTGCCATAGAGCTGGAGGACGGCAGACAGCTGCTTATGTATACAGCTGTGGACCGGGAAATACTGGAGGACGGAACCGCAAGGGACGTTCAGACACAGGCGGTGGCTGTGGGAGATGGAAAGTATTACGTGAAGTATGATAAAAATCCGGTCCTGACCTTTAAAGATCTGCCGGAAGGCGCAAGCAAAGCAGATTTCCGTGACCCAAAAATCTGGAAAGAAAAAGATGGAAACTTTTATTGTGTTATAGGAAGTCGTCCTGCTGATGGAAGCGGACAAATTCTTCTTTACAGAAGTAAAAATGGTTTTGAATGGGAATTTGTAAGTACTTTGGCAGAGAATAAAAACCGCTATGGAAAGATGTGGGAATGTCCGGATTTCTTTGAACTGGACGGCAAATATGTGCTTCTGACAAGCCCACAGGACATGATTCCGGAAGGAATGGAATATCATAATGGAAATGGAACATTATGTATCATAGGAGATCTGGATTCTGAGACACATACTTTGAAGGAACAGTCTTATCAGAGTGTGGATTATGGAATTGACTGTTATGCAATGCAGACATTGCTTGCTCCAGATGGAAGAAGAATTATGATTGCCTGGATGCAGAACTGGGATACTCTTGCTTATCGCAGAAATGAATCTAAATGGTTTGCACAAATGAGCCTTCCGAGAGAAGTGTCTGTGAAAAACGGAAGATTGTATCAGGTTCCGGTCAGAGAACTGGATTCCATGCGTGCAAATAAAGTTGAGTACAGGGATGTTGTGATTAAAGACACCAGAATCACACTTGACCAGATTGAAGGACGTACCGTAGATCTGGAGCTTGTAATACGACCGGTAGATAAAGATAAGCTTTATAAAAAATTCGAACTCTGTTTTGCAGAGAATGAAAAATATCATTCCACTTTACGATTCCGTCCAGATGAATCAGTTTTGAAAATCGACAGAAGCCTCTCCGGAAGCGAACGTGCAGTGGTTCATCAGAGAGAATGTCTGGTAAATGGTGACTGTAATGAATTGAAATTACGAGTAATTCTGGACAGATTCAGCGCGGAAATATTTATCAATGACGGAGAACAGGTTATGTCTGCTGTTATTCTTACAGAGCAGGCTGCAAAAGGAATTTCTTTTGCTGTGAATGGTGCTGCCAGAATCGATGTAGTGAAATATGATCTGGCATAAAAGTCGTATAAGGCGGTTATGAATAGGTATTGTTTACAGCAGTGAGTTCAGTTCATGGCGTTGCGTCTGACTGGGCTGAATGCCAAATATATGAATCAGGAGATGCATATGAAAAAATATGATGTAACGGCACTGGGAGAATTATTGATTGATTTTACTGAAAACGGAAAAAGCAATCAGGGAAATCCACTTTTTGAAGCAAATCCCGGAGGAGCACCTTGTAATGTACTTGCAATGCTGGCGAAGCTGGGACATAAAACAGCGTTTATCGGGAAAGTGGGAAATGATTTCTTCGGAGAACAGCTGAGAGCGGCAATAAAAGAAGCTGGAATTGATGACACTGGATTATGTACAGACGAAAAGATCCATACAACCCTTGCTATGGTACATACATATCCCGATGGAGACAGGGATTTCTCTTTTTACCGTAATCCGGGTGCAGACATGATGCTGAATAAAGCTGAAATTTGTGAAGATATTCTCAAAAATACGAAAATTTTTCATTTTGGTACATTGTCTATGACACATGAAGGGGTGCGGGAGGCAACGAAAGAAGCAATTCATATTGCAGAAGAAGCTGGCGCTATTATTTCATTTGATCCCAACTTACGTCCACCGCTCTGGGAGTCTATGGAAGAGGCGAGAAAGCAGGTATTATATGGTCTTGGTCATTGTCAGATACTGAAAATTTCAGATAATGAAATTCAGTGGCTGACAGGAGAAGAAGATTATAGTGATGGCGTAAACTGGATTAGAGAACGTTATCAGATTCCGCTGATTCTTGTGTCTATGGGAAGAGAAGGAAGTCGTGCTTATTATAATGAAATGATGGTGGAAGTAAAGCCGTTTTTACAGGATAATACCATCGAGACAACCGGAGCAGGAGATACATTCTGCGGCTGTGTATTGCACTATGTCTGTGAACATGGAATTAATGGACTAAAAGAGGAAAATCTGGCTGAAATGTTAACGTTTGCCAATGCAGCTGCCTCAATTATCACAACAAGAAAAGGCGCACTGAGAGTAATGCCGGAAGAAAAAGAAATAAAGCTATTAATATAAAATATTCAAAAGAATAGGAATACAACAAAGGGACTTCTTCGGAGGTCCCTTTTAAAATGGGAAAATGTTAATAAAACTTTTTCTTGCTAAATTGTAAAAGTTTGCTAGAATAGTTGTAACAAACACAGTCAGAAAGAACGTTCACAAACGAGGTGACCGCTATGATTACACTGAATGATTATTTATATTCCGGAGATACGGTTTTAAAAATTTTACAGAAATATACAGAGGATCTGCGTAAGGAAGCGAAGAAGAACCATAACGAAGTCGATTTGGTGCACAGCAACTTTCTGCTCCAGATCACGGAACTTCTGGAGCATAATGATTTCCTTACGGCCCAGTCCCAGAAGATCCGGGAATTTTACAAATATATGGCCCATGAATATCCATTTCTTGCTTTTACATTTAAAGGCAGGATCAAGTCACTGATCCGGGCAGAAGAGAAATTTAATGGATATGTAGTGGAATATATTTATGATTATTACAGGGAAAATGGTACCTATCCGTCGGTTGCAGAGTTGAAAAACAAGCTGAGCTGCTTCCGTGATTTTATTGCTTACAGGATCGTGGTCTGTATGCCAAGATGTCATTTGAAGCCAGGGGAAGACCAGGAGCAGGCGTCTATCCGCTATCTTTATGAGATTGCAAATGTGCTGCCAGGATTTCTGGAAGAGAGAGGCTTTACAGCAGAATCGGCTCAGGGAGTGAAATTGAGTACTTCTGATCAACTAAATGATGATGTAAAGCCTTATTACAGAGATTATATTTGTGGTACCAGTGAATATGGGTATCAGTCTTTACATATTACGTTCTATGATAACAGCTCCAGATCCTACATGGAGGTACAGCTCCGCACCCAGAAAATGGATGATACTGCGGAAATCGGACCGGCCAATCATCTGGGCTATGAGAAACGCCAGCAGGACGAGCGAGCCAGAAGAGATGTGATCCCGGAAGGGGAATGTGTTTACTTTGATGAGGCTTATGAACGGGGAATGAAGCTGCTTTCCCTGGAATTAGCAGATCTTGACGTGAATATGTTTTCTGCGGTAAATAACAGTCTGATCAACGATGGCTGTGGATTGTTCCGAGGCAGATTGATTCTGCCTTATGAGCATTTGTCCAGATTTCAGAATGATGTGATTGATTGAGAAAAAAGTAAGTGGAGCAATAAAGATGTTAAAGAAAAAGATGTTAATTGCTTTAGGGGTGGCAGCAGTATTGAGTGTGAGCTGTGTAAGTGTGACTGTCTGGGCTGAGGAAAACGCAGAAGAGCAGACAGAGGAAGCAGAGGACAGTTCTAATTCTGAAGGAGAGGAAGATGCTGATTTAGAAGAGTCTGACAATCCGGAGATTGAAGAGGGATACACTACAGAACTAGAAGGCTGCACAAAGGTGGTTTCCTGGTGCAAAAATGAAGACAATAATATTTACGGACAGTTCTATTATCCGGAAGATTTTGACGAAACAAAGACTTATCCAGTAATCATTATGAGCCACGGAATCGGTTCTACTTCCCAGATGGTAGAGCGTGCAAAATGGCCGGAAAAGGCGGCTCAGGATGGATATGTGGTTTATACATTTGACTTCTGCGGCGGTTCCCTTAACGGAAACAGTGACGTAGATTTCATGGATATGACAGTGATGACTGAGAAAGAAGATTTAAGTGCTGTTATGGACTTTGTGAAAACAAAGGATTATGTGGATCAGGATCATCTTTTCCTTCTGGGACAGAGCCAGGGAGGACTTGTAAGTGCTCTGACTGCTGCAGACAGAAAAGATGATGTGGCTGCTATGATCCTGATTTATCCGGCGTTTTGTATTGCGGATAATGTCCGGGAAATGTATGATTCCGCATATGATATTCCGGAAGACAGAGCTGAGATGCCGGTAGGAACTGTGGGTTCTGAGTATGTGAAAACAGTTTATGATCTGGATGTTTATGGCACTATCAGCGCATATGACGGAGACGTGATGATCATTCACGGAATCAATGACAGCCTGGTGCCATACAGCTATTCTGAAAAGGCAATTGAGGAAGCGTATACAGGGGAAGGTTCTGTTCTGATTCCCATTTATGGAAAAAAATCTACCCATGGTTTCGAGATGAACTTTGAAGAGGGAAGAGACTATGCGGAGACAGTTGGATTGGAATTTTTGGATGTGCATTTGAAAGAGGAAGAATAAAGGTTTAGGAAACCAAAAAGTGAAAAAACATGTAGGGCGTATTTATAGATCGTTATGAATTAAAGGCATTGCAAGGATATTATACCGCGTACTAAAAGTTAGATTTTAATGTCTGACTTTTGGGCGGCATGTTCTACAATGCCTTTTTTTATTTAAGTATATATTTTATAAAAATAATATTGTATAAAATAAATACAAATGGTATAATATTAACGAGGAATGATTCTTAAAAAAATATAAACTCCTTGCA
>OJNO01001106.1_pt1 | contig 10020 bp, 6 predicted proteins | sample 1597761 | NCBI WGS metagenome assembly OJNO01 (sample SAMN00265071, study PRJEB22529) | human gut metagenome
GGTAGCCGTTGGGCTTGGGGGTGGAGATATAGTCCTTGAAGCGGTTGGGCAGCGGGTGGTACATATCGTGGATGAGGCCCAGGGTGCTGTAGCACTCAGCCAGGGTGTCCAGGATGATGCGCACCGCGTAGATGTCGTAAATTTCATCGAAGGACTTGTTCTGCATGATGGTCTTGCGATAGATGCCGTAGATGCTCTTGACTCTCCGCTTGATGGTCGCGCCCTCGATGCCGCTCTCCTCGAGGCGGCTCTTGATGACGCCCGACACGCTGGCCAGGAACTCGTCGCCCGCGCGTTCGCTGAGCATCTTGTTGATCTCCTCGTAGCCCACGGGGTCGAGGTAGTGGAGGCTGCGGTCTTCCAGCTCCTCCTTGACGTTCAGGATGCCCAGACGGTTGGCGATGGGGGCGTAGACCTCCATGGTCTCCCGGGCCTTGTCGCGGCGCTTCTGCTCCGGCCATGCGTCGCCGGTGCGCATATTGTGCAGGCGGTCACAGAGCTTGATGATCATGACGCGGACGTCACGGCTCATAGCCAGCAGCATCTTGCGCAGGTTCTCGGCCTGCAGCTCTTCGATATTGGAAAATTGGATCTTGGTCAGCTTGGTGACGCCGTCCACCAGCGCGGCCACCTCTTCGCCGAAAGCGGCGGTCAGGTCGGTCAGCGTGGTGGGGGTGTCCTCCACCACATCATGGAGCAGGGCGGCAGCGATGCTCTCGCTGTCCATGCCGAGGTCCAGCACGAGGCGGGCCACAGCCAGCGGGTGGCAGATATAGGGTTCCCCGCTGCGGCGGCAGACCCCCTTGTGGGCGTCGTTGGCCAGATTGTAAGCCTTTTCTATCATGGCCATATTGTAGGCTTTGCCGCTGGCCTTGATGGCCTCCACCAGCTTCTCCCAGGTCACGATCTCGGGCCGCACCTCCGAGGGAAGGGTCCCCTCAGGGGCGTTGGCCGGCAGGGCCGTTGCGGCCACGGTAGCCATCTCCGTCACCGGCACGGGCTGGTGGAGATGGGTCTTTGCAGAGTAGCTGTCCTCTTTCGCCGCAGCCGGTGCTGCGGGCGAGGGGGCGACAGGTTTCTTTCCCTCAGGCATCTTTATCGTTCCTCCAGACATTTCAGGATGGGCGCATCGGCAAGGTTCTTCTTTCCGGTGGCAGGCACGAGTTCCCAGAACTTTGCCCCGCCCCGGTCAGCCGCTGTGATGAGGCCGACCTGTTCCAGCGCGGCGATGGCCACCAGCGTCCGACCGGTGTTCTCCTCGCCGAGTTTTGCAAACAGGGGCTGCAGGTCTTCGGCGTGCCAGTGCCGCGCCTGCAGCTCCCGATAAACGGTGATGATATGGCTGCGCTCCGGGGCGATGCTCTCCTTCTGCTCCGGTGTCAGGGGCGTACCCCGGCGCAGTGCCTGCACCAGCGCGGCCTGCTCTGCAGCTGTGTTGCCGAGGCCCGCCGGGTGCAGCTCGATGATGCGGCCCGACAGCTGTGCGCCCCGGGGCGAATCGTAGACCGAAAGGCTGATGGCTGCGTCCACGACGTCGCCCGTCGAATAAGGCACCTGTTCCGGGTGCATCCCGAACCAGACGGCGTAGATGCTGGAATTGCCCTGCCGCAGACGCAGGCGGCAGTGCTTGCCCTCCGAGACGGCATAGACGCCCTCCACGACAGCCCTTTCCAGCACGAAGACCGGGCTGGGGTTGTCGGCACCGTAGGGTGCCAGCTGGTCGAGGCGGCGGACGCTCTCCACCGTCAGACGGTCGAGGTGGACGGACAGATCGCATTCCAGCGGCGGGGTGCGCAGCACGGGACACTCCCGGGCCGCCCAGTCGTTGAGCCGCTGGCGGAGCGTCTGCAGATCCTCTTCCCGCACCGAGAGGCCCGCTGCCATGGCGTGGCCGCCGAAGCGGAGCAGGATGTCGGCGCAGGAGGCGATGCACTCGTGCAGGTTGAAGCCCTGCACGCTGCGGCCGCTGCCCTTGCCCTCGCCGTGCTCATCCACCGACACCACGATGACCGGGCGTCCGGTCTTTTCCACAAGGCGGGAGGCCACGATGCCGATGACGCCGGGGTGCCAGTCTCTGCCCCAGAGCAGGATGACCCGGTCTTCGAGGCGTTCCGGCTCAGCGTCCAGCAGTTCCTGTGCGGCTTTGACGATCTCCATCTCCGTCTCCTGCCGCTGGATGTTGATGTCGCTCAGCTTATGGGCCAGTTCGACCGCCCGGTCTTCGTCCTCACAGAGCACCAGCTGCAAAGCGGTGACAGCGCTGTCCATCCGGCCCGCCGCATTGATGCGGGGCGCGATGGCGTAGCTGATGTTCTCTGCCGTCACCGGCTTGCCTGCAAGGCCCACTTCTTCCAAAAGGGCGCAGAAGCCGGGTCTGTCCGTATTTTGCAGCTGGCGCAGACCTGCTTTGACGATGGTGCGGTTCTCCCCTGTCAGGGGCATGACGTCGGCCACGGTGCCAACAGCGGCGAGGTCGCCGCAGTATTCCAGCATCTCTTCCGGCGGGCAGCCATCCAGCGCGGCGCAGAGCTTGAAGGCCACGCCCGCGCCGCACAGGCCCTTGAAGGGGCTGTGGTCGTCGGCACGGCGGGGGTCCACGATGGCCACTGCCTGGGGCAGGGTGTCGTGGGGCAGATGGTGGTCTGTGATGATGAGGTCGATGCCGAGGCTGGCCGCGAATGCGGCTTCCTCTACGGCAGAGATGCCGTTGTCCACCGTGACGATGAGGCGGCAGCCCTTATCGTAGATCGACTGGATGGCATTCTTCGAGAGGCCGTAGCCGTCGCCCTCCCGGCTGGGCAGCATACACTTGACGGCGGCGCCCATCCCTTTCAGGTGCTGATAGAGCAGGGCCGTGGCGGTCACACCGTCCACGTCGTAGTCGCCAAAGACGACGATGATCTCCCCTTCGTCGATGGCCCGCAGGATGCGCTCACAGGCTTTGTCCATGTCGGTCAGGAGCATGGGGTCGCTCAGCTCTTCTTCGCCCGCCAGAAGAGTCAGCGCCTCGGCGGGGTCGGTGATGCCCCGGGCAGCGAGGATGCCGGCCAGCAGGCCGGCTTCTTTCTGCTGGGCCGCGAGGACAGAGCGGTACTTTTCCTCGCTCCACTCTTCGTCCATATTCTGGTATTCCAGCTCTTCGGTGTTCTGCTGGGCGATGGCCGCTGTCAGCTCTTTCAGGGCGGCGCGGTCAACAGTCTTGGTGTTCCAGGCCCGGTAGGTCATCGCAATCCCTCCCCGGCCAGGCCATCGTTCGCCAGCATCCCCTGCAGCGCAGCGATCTCGCTGGAAACGTCCAGCGCCACGTCCGACAAAAGCTTATCGTAGAGGTTATCATAAGCCTGATTCAGGGTGTGCAGGATGCCCGCAATATCCCGGCGGATGGCCTCCGCGTTCTCGCCCTGCTGGCTCTGCACGTCGTTGTAGGTGTGCAGGAGCTTGAGGGTGGTGGGGATATAGTATTCCGCAAAGCGGCGGGCCTTGGGCAGGCTCTCGGGGTGGGCTTCCAGCCAGGCACAGATGGACTCGGTGGTCTTCTGCATATGCTGCAGCTCCTCCACAGCCCGCTCATCCTCCATGAGCTCCTGCTCCTTCTCGAGCACCTGCGCAAAGCGGCGGGTCGTCTCGAGGTTCAGGGGGACTTCTCCGGCCTGTTCCGGCGCTTTTTCCGGTTCGGGCTGAGGCTGATTTTCCTGTGCAGCGCGGTAGTCCTCTGCCGTCAGGTAGAGCTTGTCGTTTTTCTCGTCCAGCCAGGCACTGAGCCAGCCCTTGTGGATGAATTTCCGCAGCATCTTGAGAGCCTTGGTCTTCTTTTTATGCGTCAGGTCGGCCAGCATGGAGAGGGACAGGCCCTTGTGCCAGTCGAAGCCCTCGGCGGTATCGGCGTAGAGCTCCAGGGTCTTGGCGGCCTTCATGCGGGACGCGCCCGCCGCGGTCAGCCAGCCGAACACGGCGGTCACAGCGGCAGAGCACCACCCCGTGGCCCGGGTAGCGCTCATAGCAAAATCACCGATGGCGCTGAGGGCATTGTCTGCAACTTCAACCACTGTTTCCGGATGCAGAGCGGCCACACTGTCGGAGGCAAACGCCCCCGCCGTGCCGAAGCAGGCGATGGCCGTGATGCCGAAGATGACGGCGAAGGTGATGCCGGTCGCAAGCATGGCGACGCCTGCGCCGTGGCGCTTTTTCGCGCTGGTGCGGATATTCTCGATGGCCGTCGGTTTCGGCTTCTTTGCAAAGAAATTACGCGCCCAGTCGGTCATCCCGCTGGCGCCGGCGCTGTTTCTGGCCTCCCCGGCCCGCTTCTGGTACTCCTGTTTTCCGGCCTGAAAGGCCCGGCCTGCCTCCGAGATGCCATAACCGGCGGCGTTCACCGCGGCGCGGCCCACATCCCACACACGGTCGCCGATCTCCTCGCCCCGGCCCTCAAAGCCGTGGCGGAAGGAGTCGGACATGGTGTTGCCCAGCTCACGGAGCTGGCGTTCCAGCTCCTGCTGCACCTTACGGCCTTCGCTGTCCTTCGCCGTGCGGTCAAAATCGTCTTCACGATCAGTCATTCAACTTCTCACCCTTCTGCCGGGCTGTACCGGCTGATGATGGCGCGGGCCACCCGCAGGCCATCGACGGCGGCACTCATGATGCCGCCCGCATATCCGGCACCCTCGCCGCAGGGATACAATCCTGCCAGCTGGGCGCATTCAAAATTTTCTTCCCGTTTCAGCCGCACCGGGCTGCTGGTACGGGTCTCGAGGCCGGTCAGAATGGCCTCGGGGGCGGTGTAACCCGCAATTTTCCGCTCGTAAGCCCGCAGACCGGCCCGCAGAGTGTCGGCCAGCTCGGTCGGCAGCAGTGCGCCGAGGTCCGCAGCGACGACGCCCCGGTCATAGGTGGGCTGGACGCGGCCAATGTTCAGCCGGCCCCTGCCCTCCAAAAAGCTCTGGATGTTCTCCGCCGGGGCAGCATACTCTCCGCCGGGACGGCCTGCTGCATAGGCCCGGGCTTCCAGCTCCCGCTGGAAGGCGATGGCCTTCCGGGGGTCATTGCCGAAGTCTTCGCCGCCCACGCTGACCACCACGGCCGCGTTGGCATTCCTGCCGCTGCGGGCGTGGTAGCTCATGCCGTTGGTCACGACGCGGCCTTTTTCGCTGGCCGAAGCCACCACCTGGCCGCCCGGACACATACAGAACGTATAAACGCACCGTTTTTCAACGTGCTGCGAAAGCTGATATTCGCCGCGCGGCAGGGCCGGATGGCCCGCCGCCTCGTGGTAGAGGCTCTTTTCGATTTCCGATTGGAGATGCTCTGCCCGGAAACCGACGCTGAAGGGCTTGCACTCCAGCACGAGGCCGCTGTCCATCAGCATCCCGAAGGTGTCGCGGGCCGAGTGGCCCACCGCGAACACCAGCGCCTCACAGGGGAACGCACCGTCCGTAGTCTGGATGCCGACGAGCTGGCCGTCCCGCCGCTCGAAGCCGGTGAGGGCTGTGTTGAAGTGGACCTCGCCGCCCAGCGACTCGATCTCTTTTCGGATCGAAGTGATGACGCCCCGCAGCAGGTCGGTGCCGACATGGGGCTTCTGCTGCCAGGCGATCTCCTTCGGTGCGCCGTGCTCGAGGAACACTTCGGTCACGAAGCCGCAGAGCTCGTCGCCGATGCGGGTGGTGAGCTTGCCGTCCGAGAAGGTGCCGGCGCCGCCCTCGCCGAACTGGATGTTGGCGTTCTCGTCCAGCTCACCGGTGGCGGAGAAATGCTCCACGGCCTTGACACGCTCGTCCAGCGCAGGGCCGCGTTCCAGCACGATGGGCCGGTAGCCCTGACGGGCCAGCAGCAGCGCCGCAAAGAGGCCCGCCGGGCCGAGACCGCAGACCACAGGCCGGTGCGTCAGCGGCAGAGTGCCGTTCTGCACCGAGAGATCGGTCTTGCCCCGGACGGTGACGCTGCGGGAAGCACCCGCACAGGCGGCCTCTTCCCTCTCCTCTTTCAGGGTCACGGCCACGGTGTACACCAGCTTGGGCTGGCCGTGGCGGGCGTCCACCGAGAGCCGGGCGATGCCCAGATGGCTCACCTTTCCCCGGGGGATGCGGGCGAGGCGGAGGGCTTTTTCGTAGGCCTGCGGCTCCCCGGCGGAGAGGGGCAGGCGAATATCATGGATCAGGATCATATACTCAGTTACTTTCTATCTTGCACTGCACCACATAGCTGCCCAGCGCAAAAATTTTGTCGTTGGCCGGCACATAGAGGCGGCAGGCGATGTTCTGCTGGCCGATGGCGACATAGAAGTCGTCGGCGTCGATCTCAATGACCACCTGTTCCGGATTCAGTGCTTCCAGCGAACCGGCCGGGCCGCAGAGGGTGACGTTCATCAGCCGCTCCGTCTCCACGGTCAGGGTGTAGGTGGAGGGCAGGTTGATGACCTGCACACAGCTGGCGGGCAGGTTCATGGTCTTGGTTTCCAGACGGGAGCTGTCGAAGCTGACCGTGATGCTGGAGATGTTGTCCAGCAGACGGATGCCGCTGGGCAGCTCGATGGGCATTTCGTACACCTTATCCAGTGCAAAGGTGGAAAGGTCGATGGTACCCACCGACAGGGTGGACAGACGGTCGATCTGGGACTCCGGGCCGGCCACATTGAGGGTCTTCTTGCTCAGGGAGTAGACCAGCACCGAGGGGTCAAAGTCGCGGGGCGCGTTGATAAAGCTGACTTCCACCGGCAGGGTGGCCAGCTTATACACCTGCAGCGTGACCTCGACGCTGTCCGTTTCCAGAGTAGTATACTCAAATTTCACCTCTCCGCCGCTGCGGGTGTAAAAACGCAGACCGGTGTCCAGAGTGACGGGACTGGTCAGCTCGCCGTTGTAGGTCACCTCGGCGGTGCAGGTCTCCACCTTGCTCAGCTCGGTGCTGGGGCCGGAGAGAGTCACCGTCTCCTTCGAGATGTCGGTGCCGTAGAGGATATAGCCGTCTGCTATCTTCAGGTAATTCGTCGTCACCTGGATGGGCAGGGTCTTTTCTTCCACCACATCGAACACCACGTCCACGGTGTTGTCGCCGTCGATGGAGACGGACACCCCGGTGAGCAGGGTGCTCTGGCTCCGCACCTGAAGGCGCAGGCTCTTTTCGCCGCTGTCGCGGACGCTGGACCAGTCGGGGTAGACGACAAAGTCGTTGGCCGACAGGCTGCCGATGGTGTAGCCGTCGCCGGAAAGCTTCAGGTTGACCGTTTTTTCCTCTGCATTGACGATGCTCAGGCCCCGGGAAGTGTAGGCAGCCGAATCATAGGTAAAGTCCACCGGAACATTATAGATGGTGGTGGTGGTGCCGGGCTGCACGACGATGGTGACAGCCATCCACGCGATGACTGCACCCAGCAAAGAAAGCAGGAGCCGGATGCGGCGGTCGTTCAGCAGATTGCGCTTGGGGGGTACGGCAGGCTTGCCGTTGTTCTGCTCAGTGCTCATTGCTGCTCATCCTCCTCCTTGTTGTTCACCCAGTTCAGCAGGCGCTTGCCCCGGGCCTTCCAGCCCTCGGCAGCGCTCTTCTCGCTGGCGGTCTCCTTGGGTATCATCTCATCCACCAGCCGGGTGTAAAGGGTCTGACGGTCAAAGTGGCGCATGAGCACACCGTTTTTCGCCATCGAGATGATGCCCGTCTCCTCGCTGACCACGATGGCGATGGCGTCGGAGTTCTCGGCGATGCCGAGGCAGGCGCGGTGGCGGGTACCCATGTCCTTGCCCAGGTCCAGGTTGTTGGAAAGGGGCAGCACACAGCCTGCGGCCTTGATGCGGCCATTCTCGATGATGGCTGCGCCGTCGTGGAGGGGGGTACCCTCGTAGAAGATGGTACCCAGCACCTCGAGGTTGACTGCGCTGTTCACGGGCGTGCCGGTGCGGACGATCTCAGAAAGGTTGGTGTTCCGTTCCAGCACGATGAGCGCGCCGGTCTTGGTCTCCGAAAAGCGCTCTGCCGCGTCGCAGATGGCGATGATGGCGCTGCGCCACGCGCCCTTGAGGCTGGTGTCGTTGTAGCGGTTTTTATTGAAGAAGCGATAGGCCCACTGGTCGGTCTGGCCCATCCGCTCCAGCGCACGCCGTATCTCGGGCTGGAACAGCACCACCAGCGTCAGCAGACCGACTTGCAGCAGCGAGTTGAGCAGCCAGGTGACGGTGCGCATATTCAGGATGTTCGCCACCAGATAGACCGCCATCACGATGAGCGCGCCCTTGGCCAGCTGGCCGGCGCGGGTGCGGTTGACGAAGCCCAGCAGCTGGTAGATGAGGAACGCGATGATGAGGATGTCCAGCAGGTCTACCAGCTTGAAGGTCTGGAAGTTTGCTACGATAGAGTTCAGAGTCATGGGTCACATTCTCCCGTTCACACTGCTTCGATGAGGGCGACGGCATGGGCCGCGATGCCCAGCCCCTCGCCGGTAAAGCCCAGATGCTCCTCGGTGGTGGCTTTGACGCTCACGGCGTCCACCGGCATCCCGAAAGCCTCGGCCAGCTTTGCCCGCATGGCCGGGATGTGGGGGGCCAGCTTCGGGCGCTGGCAGAGGATGGTGGCGTCGATGTTCTCGATGCGCCAGCCGTGCCCGGTCATGATCTCTGCCACACGGCGGGCCAGCATGAGGCTGTCGGCCCCGGCGTACTCTTCCGCCGTATCGGGGAAGTGCTGGCCGATGTCGCCCAGCGCCGCTGCGCCCAGCACGGCATCCATGACCGCGTGGGCCAGCACGTCGGCGTCCGAGTGGCCCAGCAGGCCCTTCTCATACGGCACTTCCACGCCGCCCAGGATGAGCTTGCGGCCCTCCACCAGACGGTGGACGTCATAACCATGACCAATGCGCATTTTCTTTCCTCCGTTCTCGGCCCGAGGCAGGTCCTCCCGGGTGGTGATCTTGATGTTTGCGTAGTCGCCCTGGACCAGCTCCACCGGACGGCCCGTCAGCTCGAACAGGCTGCAATCATCGGTGACGAGGCGGGCGCTGGCCTCGTCCAGTTCATCCAGCGCCGCCAGATAGGCGGCCCGGTCGAAGCACTGGGGCGTCTGCACCGCATAAAGGGTGCTGCGGTCGGGGGTGTTCTCCACCATGCAGCCTTCCGGCACAGTCTTGCCGTCGCCGCCCTTCGCCTGCTTGATGGTGTCCTTCACCGGCACCGCCGGGGCGGCGGCACCGCAGCGGGCAGCGGCCGCTATCGTATCGGCGATCACGCTCTGGCTCACGAAGGGCCGGGCCGCGTCGTGGACCGCCACCAGTTTGCCGTGGGCAGCGGCCACACCGCTGCGGGCGCTCTCGGCGCGGGTCGAGCCGCCCTTCACCAGCCGCACCGGCTTTTTGCAGCGAGCAGCGGCCCGCTGGGCATTCTCACCGGACGCGCCGGTCACGATCACCAGCTCGTCCACCTCCGGACACTCGTCAAAGGCCCGGACGCTCCGCTCCAGGACGGTCTCACCGCCCAGATCGAAGCTCAGTTTATCAAATCCCATCCGGGTGGAAGAACCAGCCGCCACCAGGACTGCCGTCACACGATATTCCAATTTCTTACACCTGCCCCATTTTATTCCTACCCTGCGCCGCACTGCACAGAGCGTATTATTATTCATTGAATATTATAGCGTATCCACCCACAAACTGCAACTGCCCGCGCCCATCAAAAATGCCCCCGTGCAGCACTTTTGGCGCTGTACGGGGGCATAAATTTTTTATGAAATTTCTGCGTTATGCGAGGATGGGCTCGATGGCAGCGGCCAGAGCATCCTTCTGAGCCTGTGCCTCGGCCAGGTCTTTGCCCAGAGTGGTGAAGTAGGTCTTGATCTTCGGCTCAGTGCCGGAGGGACGGACGACCACGGTAGCGCCGTTGTCCAGAGTGTAGATGAGGACGTTTGCGGCGGGCAGGCCGGTCTCTTCGGGCTTCTTGTAGTCGGTGATCTTGACCACCTTGTGGCCGGCCAGCTCGGTGAGGGGCTCGTCACGCAGCTTCTGCATGATGGAAGCCATCTTCTCCATGCCGGTCAGGCCGGGGA
>OJNO01001107.1_pt1 | contig 10019 bp, 7 predicted proteins | sample 1597761 | NCBI WGS metagenome assembly OJNO01 (sample SAMN00265071, study PRJEB22529) | human gut metagenome
GCAGCAGAAGTTGAAGCAGCAGAAGTTGAAGCAGCAGAAGTTGAAGCAGCAGAAGTTGAAGCAGCAGAAGATGAAATTCTCGAATTCTTAAATTCTTGACTCTTTAAAGCCCCCTGAGAATTCTGGATTTCCTTCCAAGGCTCATAATGCTTGTTTGCCTTGTGCGCTCCTTCCGGCAGTTCCTCCTGTCCGTATCTTTCACGCTCTTCTAGAACCTTCCCTTCAGCTGCCACGGCAGCCTCATCATATTCATCCTTGAAGAGCCGTGGCGAAAGGAAGAGCAGATCTTCGTCATCCGATGTGGTAGTGAAATAAACCCGATTAATGTCGTGAGCCGAAGTATCCATTTCACACTTGAGCATCGTAGCAATCCTCACCTGATTCTCCAGAACCGTCTTGCCCTTTTCGCGTTCAAACACCGCATGTCCGCCTTGTCGTGCGCTGCGTTCCAGCATCAGCAGTCCGTACTTATCCGGCTCTTTCAGCAGCAGCTTGGCAGCCTTGGCGAAAGCCTCCGGCTCATCCATATCAAATCCGAATGCACCGCTTGGCAGTTTCATTCCCTTCACTACCCCTTGCGGATAATGGCCGGAGTAGTTAAACTGTACCAGTCTCCGTTTCGCAGCATCGTTTCCGGCACGAGCCAGACGAAGATTCGCCTTCTGCTCATTGCTTCCACGCAACTGCTTATACTCCTCTTCCGAGGTGATGGAGCGGGCAACCTTGTGTCCGTTCTCCACCTTAATTAAATAACAACTCATCTATCTGTTTCTACTTATCGTTTTAAGTTGAATACAAAATCCTAATGTTTCAGTTGGTAATCCAATACCGCCTCAGCCCCTTCTTCTGCCTCAACAGCCAGTGTTCGGGCGATGTTGATTCCCTCATGGCAAAACACCTTCAAGGTAAGCTGAACAGCACCGTCCTTGGTCTTGCTCACACGACCATGCGCCAGTTTCTTAATCAGTTCCGACTGAGTTCTGAGGCGGTGCTGAACCACGAAATCAAATGTTCCGTCAGGCATTTGCTGAGCCACGCCCATCGAACGGAATCGAGGAACCTTATTCACCCCCGATTCCTGGGGACTGAAGAGGAAATACTGCTTAGCATCATAGTAAGCCATTCCACCCAACTGCACATGCTGGCAGCCGTTATTATTCACCTGCTGGTTCTGAACATTATTCTGAGCATTGTTCTGAACCTTGTTTACTTTCTTAACCATAATCTGAATTGAATTTTAGGAGAAGAAACATCCGGATTGTTGCGCGCTTTACCATGGAAAATCCTCCTCAGTTTCAACTCAGTTAATAACTAAGAATCTCCGCAATAAGTCTCCAAGCGAAGCCTCCCTTTTACCTTTTTACTTTTTTACCCTTTTACCTTTTCAATGTCCGTAACCAGAATATCCTGATAAACCTGACCATTGTGCTCATGGGTAGTAAAGCGGAGCGTAACTGCCACCAACTCGCCCGGAGCATACTTACACTGAGCCATATTGCCCAACATTGCCGCAGCGTACTGGTTCTCATACTTGCCGCCCATCTCCTGGAGAACGATGTTGCATTTCATCATCTGTCCGTTCTCACTTTTCTGACTCTGCACAGCGAAGGTCTCACCCTGCTGCACCACTCTCATAATCTGAGTATACATATTATATAATTGTACGAAGAGGTTTCAAGAGCACCAAACCATTTCAGCGTTGTCTTGTTTCTTCGACGCTGCAAAGATATAATGATTTCCAAACGTAAAAGCAAAAAAAAATCCTCCACGAATCCGTTTGGGGGATGTGGGGGATATAGTTTATATTTTTAGGGGATACTATTGGGGGATACTATCTGAACTTTTCCACTCTTTTTGTATTTATCACCGTTCCCGGCTTAGCATACTTGGCGTCTTGAAATTCATCATCCAACTTGTCAGCAATCTCTCTGTAAATGTCACAACATTGTGGCGCATCACAATCAGCAAGTGTCCATTCATTATAGTCATTTTGCTTGAAATAAGAATTTATCTCATGAAAATCGGCCGTAGAACATTTTAGTAAGGTACTGAATGCAGAATTGATCTGGTCAATGAAAAGACGCTGAGTTGACTTCTTCAGCCAATTCTTGTTGAAGAAAACCTTATAAACAATAAACCAATGTTTCTGGGCGTTGAGCGTTTTGTCTTCAATTAAGTCTTTAAGTTTAAGCATCAGCTTGTCTACATCCACATTCTCCTTGAATGCGATGTTCTTGAATACGGCTTCAACCTTCATTCTGCTATGCTCCTTGGCAATCTGATAAGAAAGATACTTATCGAGAAAATCGTAAATATCGTTGTAGGTCTGTTCTTTCTGTTCCAGAATATAAGCAACAATCAGTTTGATATTCCTGCCATTGTTGTGAAATACCTGTCCGAATCGGCAAGCGAAAAGAATATTAGCCCGTTCTACGACAATGGTATTCTTCAGCTGGGTAGCATCAGGATAGATAAGCGCTTCATCCTGGCTGTCCTGCATGTAGATTAGCTCCAATCTCTCCTCATTTTCCTCACGATAACGTTTCAGTACCTTCCGGAACAGGTCTTCGTAATAGGTTTCACTGATGAAGGATTGTCTGAAACCATGAAATCCCTCATCAAGCATGAGGATGATGTCATTGATCATTTTGCGCATTTCTTCTCCTTCATAGTCTTTATAGTTGGTAAGCATAGGTTCCAATTCTATCTTAACCTGATAGAATCGCTCTTTCTTATCATCCAGCAAAGACCATGCAATATTTTCTTTCAACAAATTCAGTAAATCGAAAATATCTCTCACATAATTACGCAAGATTAGTTTCCAGGCTGTTATTACTTCCTCTTTGTTTGTTTCCACTTCTTCTTTGCCCAAAAGGCGAAAGCTGAATTTGAATCGGGCGGCTTTATCTTCCAGCAATGTCAGTTGCTCATCTTGTTCCTCTGTCTGCATGTTACTTTCTAGGTTTTGTTTGTTATGTTGTTTAAATAAGCGGCGTGGGGTTCCCTGTAAGTACCAGTATTAAGGTACCTGCAAGAACCTACGACAAGGTACAAACAAGTACTGCCCACGCCGTAGAGGAGTGGACGCCTTGCTGTCACCTTCTTCTTGTCGTTTTTGAATTTTGCAGGTTCTAAATACTGTAGAAGTGTCAGATAATCAGCGTCAATATCTATATGTTATTTTCTCTTGTTTACTTTCTGTTTCTTACTTCAAATTTTAAAGGGTTTATACTACGTTTTCTTCATCATCCGCCCAGTGGTCGCATTGGCGCATCACGGTTTCCAGCGCCTTTTCTGCACCCTCTGGTGGATACTTATACTTCTTGAGCAGTCGCTTCACCATCACTCGCATCTTCGCCCTCGCCGATTCCTTCCGGTTCCAGTCGATGGTGCGGTTGCGGTGCAGTACTTCCGTCAGTTCCCGGGTCAGTGCCACAAACTCCTCGTCGGAGTAAGCCTGTCGCACTCCTTCGGGCGTGGAGAGCGCATCATAGAATGCCTTCTCCTCTGGCGAAAGTCCCAGGTCGTTGCCCTCTGCCTCTGCCTGCTTCATCTGCTGAGCCATCTTCAACAGCTCCTCTATCACTTCCTCGTTGGTGAGCAAGCCTTTCAGATAGTTGGAGAGACTCTGGCTGAGCATGTCGGAGAAGAGGTCGCTCTGAACCACGTTGGTCTTCTGCTGCTGCTTGATTTTCTCTTTCATCAGTTTGGTGAGCAGTTCCACCGCCAGGTTGCGCTCCTTCATGTTCTTCACCTCCTGGATGAAGGCGTCGTCGAAGAGCGAGAACTCTATCTGGCGGTCGCCGAAGAGATTGATGACTCCGTCGGTCTTCACGCTCTGACGGAGCAGGTCGCCGATGCGCTCGTTGATTTCATGTCGGCTGATTTTGCCCTTCTGCGAGAGTTTGAGCATCATCACGCGCAGCGCATCCATATAGCACACCTCCGCCTTCTGCTGCTCATCCAGAAGCGAACGGCAGAGCGTGGTGGCATTGTGAAGCAGATTGCTGTGCTCCATGAAATTCTTCTTGCGCTGAACCATGGCTGGAGAACTCAGGAAGTTGGCTCCGCTCGTAATGGCGAGTGCCCGCTTCGAGTTGTCCTGTTCGAAGAAGCCGGAATAGTCGAAACCATGAAGCTGGTCTCGGCAGATTTCCATCTCTTCCTTCCATTTCACCAGGGCGGTCTTGGCGATGTCGGGGTCTCCAAAGCGGCGGCGGTCACGGTTGGTGTACTGCTGCATGGCACTCTTCAGCGCCTGCGCAATGCCTACGTAATCCACTATCAGTCCGCCTTCCTTGCCCGGGAACACACGGTTCACACGGGCTATTGCCTGCATCAGGTTATGACCGCTCATCGGCTTATATACGTACATGGTGGCGAGCGACGGAACATCGAAGCCCGTAAGCCACATGTCTCTTACGATGGCGATTTTCATCTCATCGTCGTTGTCCTTGAATTTTCTTGCCAGTTCCTTCTTGTAGGCTTCGTTGCCGATAATCGGCTGCCAGTCTTCGGGGTCCTGGTTCGAACCGCTCATCACCACCTTTACCTTCTCCGTCCACTGGGGGCGAAGCTCCAGCATCTTGCGGTAGATTTTGATGGCGATGCTTCGGGTCAGCGCCACGATCATTGCCTTGCCGGTGAGTTCCTGCGCACGGTTCTGCTCGTAGTGCTTCACAATATCCCTTACCAGCGTGTCGATGGTGGCGTCTTCGCCCAGAAGCACTTCCAGCCGACTGTGCTCCTGCTTCGCCTGCCTGATCTGCTCCTCGGTGGCTCCCTCATCGGTCAGGTTGTCGAACTCATCGTTCAGCAGCTTCATCGTGTCTTCGTCGAGGTTCAGGTTCACCACACGGCTCTCGTAATAAATCGGACGGGTGGCTCCATCGTCCACCGCCTGACTCATGTCGTAAACGTCGATGTAGTTGCCGAATACTTCCTCCGTGTCTCTGTCACGGTCGCTGATAGGCGTTCCGGTGAAACCGATAAACGAGGCACCTGGCAGCGCTTCTCTCATCTTCTGGCTGAATCCCTTCTTCATCGTCAGACTCTTGTTGTCCCAGTGCTCTTCGCCGTATTGCGAGCGGTGCGCCTCATCGGTCATCACAATGATGTTGCGACGGGTGGAAAGTGCCGAGTCGCCTTCTTCAAACTTCTGAATGGTGGTGAAGATGATTCCCCCACTCTTTCGGTTACGGAGCAGATTGCCCAGGTCTTCACGGCTCTGGGCGTTCTGTGGTTCCTGACGAAGGAAGTCCTGGCAGCGGCAGAACTGACCGAAGAGCTGGTTGTCGAGGTCCTTGCGGTCGGTTACCACCACGATGGTTACTTCGGGCAACCGTTGCACCAGCTGGTGGGCGTAGAACACCATGGAGAGGCTCTTGCCCGAACCCTGCGTGTGCCAGAACACACCGATTTTTCCGTTGCCTTCCACTGCGGTACGGGTGCGCTGCAGAGCTTTGCCCACGGCGTAGTACTGGTGGTAGGCGGTAAGAATCTTGGCGTATTTGCCCTGGTTCTTGTCGAAGCAGATGAAGTTCTGCAGAATGTCGAGCAGTCGCTGCTGCTGGAACATGCCGAGGAAGAAGGTGCGGTAGTCGGCAAAGAGGGTTGACTCGTATGAGCCGTCTATGGTCTTCCATTCCATGTAGCGGTCTTGCTTGGCGGTGATGGTTCCGGCACGGGTCTCGCTCATGTCGCTGATTACGTTGAAGGCGTTGTAGCTGAAGAGGCTTGGAACGCTCTGCTGATAGTTCTTGATCTGCTTGTAGGCATCTTCTACGGTTGCATCTTCGGAAATGGCGCTTTTCAGCTCCACCACCACGAGGGGCAATCCGTTGACCATCACCACCATATCGCAGCGCTTGTTCTTATACTCTTCTACTCGCCACTGGTTCACCACCTTGAAGAGGTTTCTTTCGGGATGGTCGAAGTCGATGAGCCTCATCAGGGCTGTTCGTTCTTCGCCATCTTGCAGGAATTCCACCTCCAGACCGTTTTGCATCCAGAGGGTAAACTGCTCGTTGTTCTGTTCTAAAGTACCGATGCTGATGTTGGTGATTTGCTTGATTCCTTCATCCATTGCATCGGCTGGCAGTTGAGGATTAAGCCGTCGCATCGAGGCGACCAAATCGGCACGATAGAAAGGCTCCTTATAGTCGCGTTCCACCTCGTAGCCACATTCGTACGCATAGCCGAGTTCGTCCCGGAACAGGGCAATGAGCGTTTGCTCGTATGCGTCTTCGGTGAATTTCTTGTCGTCTGCCATAATGTTATATTTTTAATTTTCTTTCTCGTTATTTTCTTTCGTTGCTCTTCTTATTCCGGGACTTCCAGCTCGCCTGACATTAAGCGAGGGAGGAGGGTGTCACGGAGAAGGGAGAGGCGGGAGTTCTCCTGATTCCGTATTTCTGTAAGATGCATGATTGAATTGTATTTTTCCAAAAACACATCCAAGACTTCAGATGGAGGAATACATATTATTTTTTTCATCAATAAGGCTTTATCAACGCCTTGCCCCTCTCGTGAAGCAGGTTTGATTAAATCAGCAAAATAATCCATCCTTTGTGCTATAAAGCATTCAAGATAAGTTGTGCTTACTATTTTTTCATCAACAATATACACATTGTATGCTGAACTTACTCCACCGACTTCTTCCTTCATAATTCCCCAATTAAGGATTTCCCGACTCATACCAAAAACAAGATTTCCTTTTCGGATAAGCTTATTCTTTGCAGATGACTTGGAAAGATTTTTAGTGAATTTCTCATCACGAGGGTGAATACCTGTATTTGTGACAGAATACTCAGGAATTCCTTCTTTACCTGTTTTAGTCGTTGTCACTTTCAATATATTATCGAATACAACTACTTTCCATCCTTCCGGAATCATTCCCAATTCACTATCCACGAACTTACCATCCTTGAAAGGCTCAAAGTCAACGAACCAATTCTTGAAAATAGCCTGCGCCATCTCCTCCAAATCAGCATTGATCTTGTTGTTCAACTCTATCTTCCGGTCGAGAGAAGAAAGGATGGAAACTATATTTTTTTGTGCCTTTTGAGAAGGCAAACTAACCATTATGTTAGAAAGCTCAGAATATGTAATTTGAGGGAAAGTCCCCGAACGTGATTCTGCAAGCATTTGTAATTGCGTCAAAGTATCATTACTTCTCAAAATCTGATATAAATATTGTGGGTCTACATCTTCATGTGCCCTTAATACCATCAATTTGGTTGAAGCTATATAATCTTTAGGCTCAAAATCCACAAAACAAAATCTTTTGTTCGCAGGACGTATTTCGCTATAAAGAATATCTCCTTTTCGGAAAGTCTTTTTAAACTGCCCCTTTAACTTCTTATTCGGAACGTATTCATGATTCAAACATTTTCCATCAAGAACATCAGAAGTGTTTATTAAAACAACCTCTGACGCATTACCCTTATAGGTTTCGGAAACCGAATCACAAAGTTGGCAAATATCAACTTCTTTCCACTCCATACTCTTACACCTCCCATCCAATTTTCTTCAACTGCAATCTGATCTCTTCTTCCTGCTTCTTGCTTTCCTCAAACAGCTGCTTCAGCTCTCCGGTGAGATTCGTCATTTTCTCCTCGAAAGGCACTCCGTCGCCTTCGTCTTCAGCGATTCCTACGTATCTGCCAGGAGTAAGAATGAAGTCCTGAGCAGCAATCTGCTCGGTGGTGCACACGGCACAGAAGCCCTTTTCATCCTCCAGGGTTCCCTGCTGGAACGCATGGAAGGTGTCAGAGATTTTCTTAATATCCGTATCAGGCATCAGTTCACGAAGCTTGCGGGTTACCATCGTGCCCAGATTGCGAGCGTCGATAAACACGGTCTTGCCCTTCTGCGCCTTGTTGCGGCTGATAAACCAAAGACTTACAGGAATACCCGTACTGTAGAACAACTGCGAAGGCAAAGCCACGATTCCCTCTACCAGGTCGGCTTCGATGATGGCTTGGCGAATCTGTCCCTCGCCGCCACTCTGACTCGAAAGCGCACCATTCGCCAGCACCAAACCAATCTTTCCGTTAGGTGCCAGATGGTGAATCATGTGCTGCATCCACGCAAAGTTGGCGTTGCCAGCAGGCGGCAAGCCATACTGCCAGCGCACATCTTCCTGAAGCGCACTCTGTCCCCATTCATTTTTATTAAAAGGAGGATTGGCAAGAACAAAATCTGCCTTCAATGTAGGGTGCTGATCATCGAAGAAACTGTCAGCATATACACTACCCAGATTCGCTTCCAAACCATGGATGGCAAGGTTCATGTGCGCAATCTTCCATGTCTCAGGGTTGCTTTCCTGTCCATAGATACTAATCTTGCGAAGATTACCCTGATGACGCTTGATGAACTTGGCACTCTGCACAAACATACCGCCCGAACCACAGCAAGGGTCAAAGACTCTACCCTCATAAGGTTCCAGAATCTCTACCAGCGTGCGGACAATGCAGGAAGGCGTATAGAACTCGCCAGCATTTTTACCTTCAAGTGAAGCAAACTTCTGAAGGCAGTATTCATAAGTTCTACCCAACACGTCATTTTCCTCACTTGCATCTTGCATTTCAATATTCGTAAAGAGCTCTACAACATCGCCGAGACGGCGCTTGTCAAGTTCCGGACGAGCAAAGTTTTTGGTCAGAATACCCTTCAGTCTTTCGTTTTCACGTTCTATCGCTACCAACGCTTCATCTATCACAATGCCAATTTCTGGTGTGCGGGCAGCTGCACTAATCTTGCTCCATCGGGCTTCAGCAGGCACGAAGAAGATGTTCTCGGCGGTGTATTCGTCCTTATCTTCCGGGTCGGCGTATTCGTCGCCCTGCAGCTCCTGAAACTTCTGGTCGAAGCGGTCGCTGATGTATTTCAGAAAGATAAGTTCAAGTACAACTCCTTTATACTGAGCGGCGTCAATGTTGCCTCTCAGAATATCGGCAGCCTTCCATATTTTCTCTTCAAAACCAATGCTGATTGTATCTTGTTTCTTAGCCATAATATGTTTATTTTTCTACGAGCACAAGCTTCCAGTCCTCATTCTGCAGAACGAGGGTCCCGTTGTTGTCCGTAATGGTGAATATCTGATTATCTATCTGTATTTTGTTGTCCTTTATTAAATAGGTATACTGACCACAAGCAACGTTTTCGGTGGTAGTTTGGGTTATTTTACCGCCATCGTCGAAGTGGTTCACTTCCGTCGTTTCGGAGAAAGAAATAGCATCTGAGGTGAAACTGCAGAACAAAGGAGCCTCTTTTACGTCGATAAAGATACTTCCAACGCGCTGATAAAGGGCTGAAATCTGCCATTCGTGGGCTAAAAATGTGGTTTCGTAATGAAAAACCTCTGATTTTTCCGTTTCTTCGTCGCTAGAACAGGCGGTAGAAGAAAGCATAAAAAAAGCGACTATTATCATATAAAAATAAGATAATATTCGCCTGCGGATAAGAACATGATGATATTGGGCTAACTTTGCCTGAGCAAAATTACCCCCCCCCTAAAGCTTTGTACGTCAAGAAGTTATACCTTTTCATCTTAGTATTGTTATTATGTAGTTTCTAGCTTTCCAGACTATTGCTACGTCAATAATTTGTTAATTGCTAGCAAAGATAATAAAAAGTTGGCAAACCAAAGAATTTTATCACGTTATTTAACGGAAAAATGCAAAATATGGAGGTTAGGAAGATGTTTTACCCCCTCTTCTAAGGGTAAAAAATGCCCCTCCTCAGACGTGAATCCGCCTCTAACATGACGCATTTTTGACAAAATACAAACAGGAAACAAGGATAAAAATGTAGAATCGAACAACATATCAGCTAACTAAAACGACTTAATATGTAGATAATTATTATACACAAAATATTAGAGTATGAATATAACAAAATACACATAACGCACTAACAACCAACACATTCAGACATATATTCAACCTATATCAGGTAAAACTCACAAGTTCATCTAGCGTGTCATTAAGGGTCAAGGTCATTAAGGGTCATTTTCA